>ENA-UOJG01001974-UOJG01001974.1-human-gut-metagenome-genome-assembly--contig:-C47-NODE-1974-length-19199-cov-4.758149_pt1 | contig 19199 bp, 17 predicted proteins | sample MGYA00242340_ERZ723887 | MGnify/ENA metagenome assembly ERZ723887 | reverse complement strand
GTATCGCAGGAAGTGGATGTGGAAGCGGCGCTGGAAGCACTAAAAAGTGGGAATGAAAGAACAGACAACTGGGAAAATTTTTCTAACCAGAATTAACGGCAATAAGGAGGGGACTTAAAACGATGAGCAATATATCAATTAAGGATTTTCATGTTGGAAAACCGGCATGGTCCATTGAACACAAAGGAAATACGGAAGAGATCATTGAACAGTCTGTCATTAATGTCGGACGTAAATATGTAACTGTTTCAAGAATGGGAATGGAACGTAAATATTCTGAACTTTCAGGAGGGAGAACGTATATTACTGATGGGTACAATTCCCGGCTTTTTCCAACGGAACAGTCCGCAAAAGAGTTTATTCAGAAAAAAGATCTGGTTTTAAGACTTAAGGAAAAGACAGATCGTATATCTTCGTTTGGTGAAGAATATACCCTTGATGAACTTCAAAAAGTTTATGAAATCTTGGATGGAAAGAATCTGAAGGCAGATACCCTTATAAATTATTCTGTTGCGGTGTTGGCAGAAGTTGCTGAGTCCGCAAAACAGGAAGATGCACCAATTTACAAAGGAGATAAAGAAGTAGACCAATGGGTGCGATTATCTGACGTGGAGAACGCAATCAATAAATACTTACATAAAAATTTTTGAATGGAAAAACTTATGCGAAAGGAAAGATTTAATAAAAATGGAAATTTGTGAAAGGGGTAATTTATGAGAAAGGCAACTTTATTAGAACTTATTGTCATATTCGCATTGGTACTTGTATTCGGAATATGCATAATAGGCATTATGGATAAAATTTGGTCTAAAGATATGCAGAGAATAGATAAAATATCTGAAATTGTTGAAAAAGAAGCAAACGAAAAGGCGAAAACTGTTAAGAAAGCTAAATCTGAAAACGCCACTTGTTACATTGATGGAATAAAGCAAGACTCAGCTTTTGATCCGGATGGTCTTAATATCTACGATTATGATATTTCATATAAAAATAATCGTTTATATTTTAAAACCATTAAAAAATCGGAATATACACCGTCAATGAATAATGGAAGCGGTTGGTATTTTCCTTTGTATTTTCCGGTTTTTCGGTAAGCTTAAGCAATCAAATGGAATTTATTATGTAAGAACAATAACTATCCGTATCGCACATAAGAAGGAACATTTGGGATTACCCCTGTTCCTTCTTTTTTGCTTTACTTGGCTTGGCTGCATTTTCGCAGGTATGGCATCCACGGCATCTCTCATTCGGTAAATTAAATACTGCGGTGCCTGGACCGGAAGAGCATCATTTGCGAGGTCGTAAATGTGCCGCCGCAGATGTCTGTTGGAAAAGGAGTATCACTCACCGCCACAAATGACAACAGAAAATGAAGTATCATGCAGCTGCCCATGGGAACCTGTAATTACTCAAAAATATATAATTATCAGTATCTTTTTGGTGTTGACAATTTATGAGCATTTGTGCATATACTTTCCCATCAATGAACGAAAGAGGGAAAAAATGAAAAGCAAAATTATTTTGTCAGCAATTTCAGTCTGTATGATGTTTTCCTTTATTCCGGCGATTTCTGCCGAGGTGAAGGAAAGCGATTTACTTCGAGAAAACATAGTTTCTCCACAGGCAGGTTTTTCTGCAGCTGCATCTGGTCTTCTTGATGAGTTTGTCAATGATATGAATTCTATAGATGATTCAACAGATTCTAATAAAAAGTCCACATCAGATGAACATGACAGGAAAAAACTTGTAGTTTCCAAAAGCAAAAAATCGCTGTTCATGTTTAAGACAAACGATTTGAAAGGATCGCTTGTTGGAATGTTACCTGCGGGTGGAGCTGGAGAAATTCTAGGAGAAGGGAAGGACTGGTATCTTGTTAATTCCGGCTATTACACCGGTTTTATGTCGAAGGATTCTCTTATGACGGGAAAAGATGCAGAGGAATACGCGAAAAAAAATTTTAGCAAAGAAGCAACTATCGGCGTAAATACATCGTTTGTTCATGAGAAGAAAGACGGAACCGGTGCAGTTCTTATGGTTCTTCCAAAAAATAATAAGGTGAAAGTGGATGGGACCGGCGATGAAGGAACATATCAGGTCGCAATTGGTAAAACAACCGGATATATAAGCCGTTCGGATGTATCTGTAAAAAACCTGTTTAAAACAGCGGAAGAACCCGATCTTGTATTATATGAGGACGAATATGCCGATGAAGCCTTGCCTACATATGGTGGATCTGACGAATATGAAGCAGCGCAGAAGCCGGAACCAACCATTGAAGACATTCCATCTGATGATTATACTTCTCTTATGCAGGAGGTAGTGGATTACGCTATGCAGTTTTTAGGGAACCCGTATGTGTGGGGAGGGGAAAGTCTAACTGACGGTTGCGACTGTTCTGGCTTTGTAATGAAAATCTATGAACACTTTGGATATTCTCTCCCACATAGTTCTTTTGCCCAAAGAAGTGTAGGATATGATGTATGTGGGGATACATGGGATGAGTCTGTCGCGCTTCCAGGTGACATTATTTGCTATGATGGCCATGTTGGCATTTACATTGGGAATGGAAAGATGATAAATGCCTCTAATCCACGCGATGGAATTAAAATAAGCAAAGTAACATATCGAAAAGATTTTATTTGTGCGCGGCGCATAATTGCTGGACGCTCAAATTCATCTTCCCTTTCAGAAGATGATTACGAAATTTTATGCAGAATCGTCGAAGCAGAAGCTGGAGGGAGCTCAGAATCAGTTAAGATTGCTGTTGCAGACACCATTTTAAACCGTGTTGCAAGCGATAAATTTCCAAACTCAATATATGACGTAGTTTTTGCCGGACATCAGTTTTCCCCTGTATGGAACGGCAGATATTATAAAGTAACTATACAGCAGGCAACCAGAAATGCAGTGGATAAAGCCTTAAATGGAGCTGATCGAAGCATGGGCGCATTGTATTTTATGAATCCGGATTACTCTGACCCTGGTAATGTAAAATGGTTCCATGGGGCTCTTACCTATCTCTTTACAGATGGAGGTGTCGAGTTCTTTAGATAAATATAGTTAATAAGGTAAAAATCCCTGGGTTTGATGAGACCCAGGGATTTTCGTAACCCAAATTAGATGTGTTTTCCGTCAACAACAAAATCATCCAAATAGCAATCAAGAGCAATTGCGATATTCTGCAGATCATTAACCCTGACCGGAGAATGCCGGTGCTGTTCCCAATCTGCCAAAGTCTGTATTGGTATACCTGTCATAGTTGCTAGCCTTTCTCTTGTTATATGTTTTTCTTCCCGGATGTGCCGGATCTTATCAACGTCCCAAAACAACTTCTATCACCTCCTGTCACTTTTTGATATATTTTACATAATTTTACAAAAAATGCAATGGTTATGGAACAGGAAATGCAATGGAATATTATGATAAAGCCATTGCCTCTGAAATTTGTTGTATATTTATCAAAATTTGTTATAATATAGGTAAATATATTATTTTGTTTTTTACGTCCTTCCGGATGTATGATTTTTTATTTTTACCGTGGTTGTTTTTCTGCGGGATATAGGGTTATCCCTGATATGTAACAGGGATAACCACTATTTCCCTGCTTATATATAACAAAAACTGCATAAGCAGGGAAAGAGAGGTATAGTGGACATGGGAGAAAAAGACATGTCAGAAAAGATTCTGGAAGATTACAATGATGTATTTTCCGATATCGTAAACGTTCTTTTATTTCACGGTCAGGAACTGATCGAGCCGTCAGCGCTTGAGAGCATATCCGTACATTCCCAGTATAAGGGAGAGGATGCTAAGTTGCATGAACAGGAGCGTGATGTTGCAAAGAAGTGGAAAAGGTACAATGTGCAGCTTGCTATCATAGGCATTGAGAACCAGACGGCAGTAGAAAAGAAGATGCCGTTCCGTCTGATTGGATATGATGGTGCAAGCTACAAAAGCCAGCTGCAGGCGAATGCAGCTCCAATTGCCCCAGTTGTTACCATTGTATTGTATTTTGGTGAAAAGCACTGGTGCAAGGAGAGAAATATCAAGTCATTGATGAATATCCCAAAAGAACTTGATCCATATGTCAATGACTACAAAATGGAGGTTTTTGAGATCGCATGGCTGACGGATGAACAGCTTGAAATGTTTAAAAGTGATTTCAAGGTTGTTGCACGTTTTTTCGTTAACAAAAGAAGGAACCCTGACTATGTTGCGGATGACCCAACAGAAATCCAGCACGTAGATGAAGTCTTAAAGCTTTTATCTGTTATGACAGGGGACCGGGACTATGAAAACGTTATATGCGATGAAATGAAAGGTCAGGTGAAGAGCATGTGTGATGTTGCTGAAAGATTAAAAAATATCGGGCGGCAGGAAGGATTTCAGGCAGGTCGTTCAGAAGGTCGTTTAGAAGGTCGTTCAGAAGGTCGTTCAGAGGAACGTATCAATGCAGTCAAGTTTGCGATTTCCCTTGGGGCATCTGAGGAAAAGATCCTTACGCAGTATTCCAAAGAGGAATACGAAAAAGCTTTGGCTCTTATGAAAGCCTGATTGTGGAAAGCAAAATAGCTGTTTTGAAAACATATAGCAGCATAAAAGCTTGGGTTTTATACGGTTAAAACTTTCAAATTCCTTTATCAATCCGTATTCTAGTGGAGAGAAGGTCAGGTGAAGAACATGTGTGATGTTGCTGAAAGATTAAAAAATATCGGGCGGCAGGAAGGATTTCAGGCAGGTCGTTCAGAAGGTCGTTTAGAAGGTCGTTCAGAAGGTCGTTCAGAGGAACGTATCAATGCAGTCAAGTTTGCGATTTCCCTTGGGGCATCTGAGGAAAAGATCCTTACGCAGTATTCCAAGGAGGAATACGAAAAAGCGCTGGCTCTTATGAAAGCCTGATTGTGGAAAGCAGAATAGTTTTTCAAATCAAGCAGCATAGATGCTGAAACGGTAGCGCTTGCATGATCAATTAAATAAGCACGAGATAAAAGAGTCATCCATCTGGATGGCTCTTTTATTGATCCTGATATCTGCGCAGATTTCGACAAACAGCTCTTATGGTAAATTTTATGAAATTATCACTAAAAATTTTTATACCGCATGGTTTTCTTTTTCTGCTTGACAAATACCATTTGATTGTTCCTATACTTTTTTTGAAAATTCTGGTATTTCTTTTCTCCTATTTTTATTGCCATTCGTATAAAAAGAAGTTATAGTGGTATCAGAACAAAGAAAACAGATGTTTCCCAAAGGAAACCAGGGTATAAAGTGGAGGAAATGTATATGAAAAACAAATGGTTAAAAAACAGCAACAGACAGCACCTGAGATATTCCATGCGTCAGGCATCCGGAATTGCACTTGCCCTTGTAATGGGAATTTCCGTAGCAGCTGCAGGACATACCCAGAGTGTAAAGGCGGCCGTTGATACACAGACTGCAGATACCGGTGTGACAGCAACGACAGATACCGCAAATCAGACTACAGAAACAACTACTATCGGGAAGAAACAGATCAGCATCAAGGATTTTGCCAGCCAGGTGCAGAAAGTAACAGGGAAAGACGTATTAAAGAATGCCGGCATTAAAAATACCGCTGCCGCTACTACAAACGAGATAGCGGCATATCTCCTGAATGAAGCTGATTCCGCGGTTAATGGAGGGGAAAACTCCTATAACTATGATCTGTATGGCTATGTGAAATACTTTAACCGTATCAGTGATATCAAGAAGGCTGATGACAAATATAAGGAATCCCTGTACAAATGCTTCACTAAGGGCATTATGGTAGGAAAGAGTGACGGAACATATTCCAGCACCCGGAAATTTCTGCCAAAGACAAAGATCACCAAGGACGAAGCAAAGAAGATGATAAATCGCCTGAAAAACAAAGGAAAGAGATTCAAACTTTCCTACGATGGACAGGTGTTAAGAATCATTAACCTGCCAAAGAACTATAAGGATTACCCGTATATCCTTGCAAGTTTTCCAAATTCTTATTATGAGAAGAAAATGTGGTATACAAAGCAGCGGACAAAAAATGATAAAACCCCGGCACAGACAGCAAAGATTTTAAGTGATGAAGATAAGGATATGATCTGTGCAAAGATCAAAAAGAACGTAGAGTTGCGACTTAACGTGGATTATAGAAAAACATTCACATCCAAATGGAAAAGTGATCTGATGAACACTTACCTTGACACGAATAAACAGAAGTCGGTAAATGCATATATAAAGGCGGCAAAGGCAAGAAAAGTCGTGATTAGCAGCGGTGAAGTCATTGTTGATCCTTCTTCGTTATGGATTTGCGATAATGGAATTTGTTATGCCCGTGTGTATGTAAAATTTCGGGTAAAACACGGAAATGTCCCTTCTCCAAAAACTTTATGTCAAAATGAAGTCATATATGGAAGTTATACAGCTATTAAAAATCTATCGTCTAAAAAAACAGTAACTTTTGCTGATGAAATTGGTTGTGCTCTTTCTTATACCGGAGACAAAATAACTTCTTATGGAGTTGCATGGGATTCTGACAATATTGCAAATGTATTTGGTCTTATGAGTAAATAGTACAATGGGGATCTAGAGAAATTTTAATCTCTAGATCCTTTTTTCTTTTTTGGATTGACTTTTTAATACCCTTTATGCCTAGAATGATCCATTCTATAAAGTGGAGGTAAAACATGATAAAAAAGAACAAAAGAACAAAAAATCTTGTGTTTATTTCGTTATTGCTATGTTATATTTTAATTTCATTATTTGAACCATTTGGTATAGTTAAAGCATATGCAGGCATTAACAGAAGTATTACAAGCGATAGTGATAGGGTTGCAATCGTTGATAATAATGGAAATTTAAAATTTTCCGTGAAAGCCGTAGGTGCATCATCTGGAACCAGATGGAAAACAGTAGGCTTGTATGTTACCAGTGATCCAACTGGAAGAAATGGAAAAGAAAGTACCAAAGCAAAAGATTGTGTATTTTTTGACAAACTTCCGAAAGGGTGTTCAAAAACAGACCATACAAGTTCAAGCGGAATTGTCACAACTACTTTTACCATTTCCAAAGAAGTCTTTAACAGCATGTGTGACAAAGCCGGTGTAAATCTGAAAACACTGCAGAAGAATGGTGGCAAGGTATATATCCAGGGTGTGCTGCAGGGATACTCGATCAGCAAAGGCGGATCAAAGCGCAACGTTACCGAACGCTGCTATACCTATAAGCAGATGTCGAACACACGTAACACGAGACGGGTAAGCGGATCTACATGGTATGGCATCGGCTGGCCGGCCAGCTGTAACGAAGGCTGGCGGGCACGGTATGATATTGCGGTTGAGTACAAGAAGGTCGAAGCACCGGTTACTATCAATTATTACCAAAGTTATGATGGCAAATGGAAACTGGTTTTATCTGTCACAAACTCAGATGATGGAAAAATTGAAAAGAATCCTGCCACAAGAAACCTGAATAAAGCGAATACCGGTTACCAGTGGAGCAGCACCAGTGGTTCCGGCTCTATCGCCAGTGGTGACCGTGGACTTGGACTGGAAAAGAAATACTACATCAGCCTTTCGGAGATAAAAACATCCTCAAAGAGCCTTCCGGCACGTCTTTCAGGTGTCGGCGCAGGAGAAGGAAAAACATCAAATTATTATCTTTATAAGACATCTGTGTCAAAGCAGAAAAGCGCGAAAAACGGTTCCATCCGGAACAAAGTTGCAAAAACCAATGCCCCGGTCTATAAAAGCTGCAATTTTGCAGACAAGGATGGAAACCTGACTGGCAGCTATACCAAGTGGCTTAAAACAGCACGTCAGACTTTTGAAGTCTACAATGGCGGTACTGTTATTAACGTGCTTTATAAGAAGAATGGTCTGAAACCGAAACCAGACTCTCATGAGGATGAGGATGTAATCTCGGCAGAGAAGCTCACACCAGCCAGCACAAGTGCTGTAATCCAGTCAGACAAACGAGACAATGAACAGTTTGACAGTACGCAGGGGATTCCGACATCCGAGACGCAGTATGTCAATGTGTTTACGGATTCCTACCTGTATAAATACCGTTTTGTCCGGAAGTACGGAAAAAAGCAGTTTAACCATTATATTAGCTGCAGCCACACCGATAAACATGGGAAAAAATTACACGATCATGATACCGAACTGGTATGGCGGGAATATTCCTACTGGAAAGTAGATTATCTGGTGATATACCGAATAGAATCTGCCACCGTGATGAATTATTCCCTCCCGGATGAGCATGTCACCATAAAACCGGATGCATCCTATAATGTCGGAAATGTGTCATTTATGTCCTGTGGAAGAATAGGCATATCCCCGTCAGACGGATGGACGGTCGGGCAGTATATTGTCATGAATGATTACCTAGAATTTGACGGAAAGATCATCATGAATGCCGACCCGGTGGAAAAGAAAACCCCGACCCCGGGCAGAATCCCGGAATCTACGCAGATTGACAGGGATATACTTTATCAGCCAGACCTGCTGATTGAGCCGGAAAAATCAAATGGTACCTTCAATTCGAGTGGTGATGTACAGTTTTATCCATCGTTTGATTATAATACGAATATTCCGGATGTCGACATTGAAATAAACCCGATCAACGACGTTGTGATCCATACCCCTACCGTATGTTACCCGACGATTACGGATGCGAAGGAATATACCCAGCTGGTGTCACCGGGTAACTGTTACCATCTGGTACTGGACCGGTATTTTACCGTCAACCTGCCTACCAGCGGTTACCACAGTTCGCTGAAGGGATACGGGGAACGCGATTACGCAAAATACATTAAATCGCGGGAAGTCAAATTCCCGTTTGAGGTATATATGTGCGACGGGGATGATTACACCTATTATGACGCGGATACGTGGATCACGCTGCACCAGGATTCCACAAAGTTCTATCTCCCTATCTGGGTCAATGAAACTGCCGCCGTTGGTATTGATTTCCGGGCACGTGCAATTAACTGTGATGCCAACGATGGACTGGAAATGGAAGAAGTGTGTGCCAATGCAGACAATACCAACTATGTTGCGGTTGATACCAAAAATGCCGAAGTATCCGGACGTTTATACAATCTGAATATGTACGACTATTCGGATTACCCGTTCTGGCTTGACGTTTTCCGGAAACCGAAATCACTGGAACTTAAAAGGTTTGCATACCATGTGGGATTCAACAACCAGAATGGGGAAAAAGTAAGGAGTGCATTTACCCTGCCGACCGTGGATGGAAGCCACCCTTATATCAGAAATCTCGGTGTGTTAAAACCAGGCTATACATCCCGGATGAGTCTTATAACAATTGGAAATATTTACCACGGCACGGATTATGTCAAGATCTATCCAACATTTTATTATGTTTCAAATAAGGGAAATGTGAATGGATCTGATATTACAAAGCTGGAAGAAGTTGACCTTTACTACAATGGCACGATCAATGGCAAATACCGCAATGTTGTAAAAGTCGGCAGTGATCTGGATAAACAGAATGTCAAAAAGATGATGCTTGGAAACCCATATACAGGGGTAACAGATGAAGAATTCAACCAGAAGGCGAAAATCGCAGGACTCAAACCAAAAGATATCAGGTCCACAACCTATGATGTCTACACATATGGGGAGATCACCATCCCATCCCGTATGTCCACTTATATTGGAATGGACTGTGCACCGGATGAGGTAATTCCGGATGGGGTTGATCCTGACAAGATCACAAAATCAAAACAGAAATGGTACTTCGAATACTCACTGCCATCTGATGTGCATGCGGTCAAAAAAGGATTTGACGTAACGAAATACGCGCATGAGAACGGAGGGATTGACTATAAAGAAGGCTTCTGGAAAAAAGATGGATACATTGTAGTCAATTTCGAGATCGTAACCTTTGAAGCCGGATTTGAAAATATCCAGGGTGATGGAGATACCGGCATGGGCTGGATGGAGGGAGCAGAAATCTTTGACAAGGAAAGCGAAACGCCAACCCCGCATCTTACCTATACAAACCGGCAGAATGTTGATTATGGCTACTGCAGCATGTATAAGATGGAAGACCAGCAGTTGCGGAGGAGAGACTGGCATAAGGCACAGTATGCTTTCCGGTATGGAGATGTACTGATGTATTCGCTTGATGGATCAGCCAAAAAAGATTACCGGTCTTACGGTACACATTAACCAGTTATATATATAATTGCATAACAGGGACTCTTACTTATGGAGTCCCTGTTATTTTTTGACAGAGAAAGAGTGCTGGTAAATGCATATTGTAAAATGAACGGCGTATGCTATAATATAGATATACAAATTATATTATTTAATTTTAAGCGATACTTCCGTATTGCTGTAGGTTAGGGACATTCCCTGGAAAACTATCAGGGAATGCAGTAATCGCTTTCCCTGTTTATATAAATACAAATATCTGCTTTTATAAGTAGGGAAAGAGAGGAAAGGTAGTATGGGTGAAAAGGATTTAACCGAAAAAATACTTGAGGATTATAATGATGTTTTTGCAGATATTATGAATGCTCTTGTATTTAAAGGAAAAGATGTAGTACATCCGGATTCGCTGAGAAACAGTTCTGTTCACTCGCAATACAAAGCGGATGATCAAAAGCTTCATGAATTGGAGCGTGATGTTGCAATGTATTGGATGGACGGAAATGTCCAGATCGACTTATGTGGCATGGAGAATCAGACTAAAGTCGAAAAATTTATGCCATTTCGAGTGTTCAGCTACGACGGAACTGCGTACCGGAGCCAGTTATTGGATCAGGAAAATAAAATCGTCCCAGTAATTACCATTGTATTATACTTTGGAAATGAACATTGGACGGCACCGAAAAACATCAAGGAGCTTTTGGAAATCCCAGAGGGACTTGATGAATATGTGGATGATTATAACATTCATGTATTTGAGATCGCATGGCTTACGGATGAACAGATTGCAAGGTTTAAAAGCGATTTTGGAATTGTGGCGCGCTTCTTTTCCGAGAGAAGGAAAAATCCGGACTATGTGCCTGACGATCGAACAGTCATTACACATGTCGATGCCATGTTAAAGCTTTTGGCAGTAATGGCAAAAGATCGAAGATATGAGGAAATTTTGGAATCTGATGATAAGAAGGAGGTTGGTTGTATGTGTGATGTAGCTGAAAGACTTGAACGCAGAGGCATAGAGAAAGGCCGCCTTGACGAAATCTTTGATTCGGTGCAAGCGGAAGATTACAGTGTCGAACGTGGCGCACAGAAAGCCAATATGAGCATTCCAGAGTTTGAAAAAGCAATGGAATCTGCCGGATATAAAATTCCGACATATGCTTAGAAAGGTAGTTTTTATCAAAAAGGATCATCTCCGCACGAGGTGGTTCTTTTTTTGGTAAATGACGACTTACTTAACAACTGTCGGCCGTTAAAGGATTATATGACGCTGATCAATGAAATCCGTAAAAATTGTAAAACCATGGAGTTTGAGAGTGCTGTCGATGCAGCGGTAACTTATTGTATTGAGCATGATGTTTTAAAGACATTTTTGCTTAAACACAGAGCGGAGGTGAAAGACGTGTGTATCACTGAGTATAATGAAAAATCGTTTGTTGACGGGATACGTGCGGAGGGTCGTGCAGAGGGTCGTGCAGAAGGTCAGAACGAAAAAGGACTGGCGGTATACCGTAATCTTCGGAAGAGAGGTTTTTCAAAGGAAGACGCTCTGGTAATCGCAGATATTTCGCCGGATCTGGTAGTTAACGAAGACTAGCCGATCTGTAACATAACCTTAGCAATGATTCATAGAAGTACCACATAGAATCTTCTTGTAGCTGTGGTAAACCGTTTAAAAAATGGCAAGGCAGCAGAGCAGATCATTGTAAGCGGCAAAGATGCAGAAAGGGTGGTGCTTACACAGTCAGTTTAATAAACGACGAATTTCAAGAGTTATCCATCTGGATGGCTCTTTTCTCAATCCAGGTGGCAACAAAAATTTCAATACGGTAACCAATACGGCGAATCTTAATCAACCATCTTAATAACAGCTATCTTTAAAACCCAAATTTCCTATATTTTCATATAAATTAAATCTAGGTTGCATTTTTCAGTTAAATATGATATATAATATGTATAACTTTTTAATCATTTTTAAAAGAATCTCTTCGAGGTTCTTGACATTTGGCTTTTTGCCGGTCCAGTTTTATGGGCTGGCTTTTTTATTGTCAAAAAGCATAGCAAAAGATAATTAGTATGAAAGCATTGAAAACGGTTTTATTATTCCCGTTGATCTGTCATTTGATGGTGATAACAGGAAATAATTTTATTGTTATAAATGTTTTTCGCATACTTGTTTGTTTTATGTAAAGTTTTTTGCAGAAAAAAGTCAGATATTTTAATGGCAGTTCCGCCGTCTTAGATGCGGAAAGAAAGAAGGTTTTTATGAAAAAATTAATGGTAGCAGTAATGGTAATGACAGTAATGGTAAGTGGAGCTACAAATGTATATGCATCCACAAGTTATAGTGTGGATACAGCAACCGAGTCCTTCGGCCCAGCTCCATCACCAACACCATCACCAACACCATCACCGGCTCCAACTCCTGACAACAACAAGGATAATGGAGCAAACGGCACAACAGATACCAAAACAGACGTTGTACCAACACCGGATAATTCAAAATCTGATACAAAAGCAGATTCAACAACTCCGGCTCCGACTCCATCAGGAGACTCTCAGAATTCTTCAAAGCCTACGGGAAGTAATTCTGAAAGCAGAGTGGAATATATATATGTATCCACTCCAAGTACCACAACTGATGTTGTAGTACCTGCTGTTAAGCCAGAGGCAAATGCTTCGGTGAAACAGCAGACAAGTGACGGTGTCTCTTCTGCCGTCCGTTCAGCCTGGGAATATAAGTTGAACAATACAAAGAAGGAAATAACTCTTATTTCCTACATTGGAAATAAGTCAACAGTAAGTGTGCCAAATACTGTAAAAGTAAACGGTACTCCTTATCAGGTTGTTGCATATAAGACATTGTTTTATGGCAACAACAAAATTAAAACCGTTTCTTTTGGGAAAAGCGTCCGGACAATCAAGGGTAATGCCTATAAAATGTTCTTTGGATGCAAGAATCTTACTACAGTTAAATCCCTTCCTTGGGACATCACCTATTTGAACAAAACGTTCATGGGATGTTCCAATTTAAAAAAAGTAAACGGTGTGCCTGCATCTGTAATCAATGCAAATTATGCATTCAACGGATGCAAAAAACTGACAACGGTTAAGTTGTCAAATAACCTTCGAAATGCATACAAAATTTTCGAGGGCTGTAAAAAGCTCAAGTCTGTAAAAGGCGTGAGCAAAGCCACTGTAAAAACTGTAAAAGGCTTTTATGATGGTGTAAGTAGAAAAATTGTTTAGCGGTCCCGCCGTTTTAGTTGCGGGAAGAAAGAAGGTTTTTATATGATGAAGCTGAACGATTGTTCCGCAACTTTTAATATGGTGGTGGAACAAACCATGCAATATTATCGCCACAACAAAACACAAATACTGTGTGGCGGTGATATTGATAAGCGTTTTTCCCAGCTTGTGCAAAGATGTACAAATTGGGCAGTAAGGGCTAATTTGTGGGATTATTCTACATACAAAGATAATACCACAAAAGAGATTCTCATGCAGTTTCAACGCATGGTTTCCTTAGCTTCATAGAACAGTTGTTGTTTAACCGGATATACCGGAGAAAGGAAAGTTGTTATGGACGTTATGGACGAAAAAGCTGTTATGGAAGCATTAAAAGGACTACGATATTCCATTATCGTGGATGGTGGAAGCGGCAGCATGGAATGTGCGTATATAAGAGATGCACGCTTTTATGCTATGACAGAAACTCTCAATGCAAAGGAGAGAGTTGAAATTTACGATCGTGAAGTCGATGATGTTATTGAGACTTACTATCCAGAAGATTTGTAATTATCACTATGTTTTTTAGTTAATCCGTCATAAAGACGGATGCACCTATAAGTTAGGTGTATCTGTTTTTTGGAGGGAAATATGTTAGGAAAAATTTTATTTAAAAAAAAGCAAGTATATAATAACAGTGCGATTTTGCACGGCAAAGAAGCCTATATGAAGGCTTTGATTCTTTATACAGGTGTAAACGAATGCAACAACCGTGAAGCAATTGAGGCTGTGCGTTCTGTTATGGAACACCTGAGAAATGAAAGTGATTTTGGTTATGGAAGTGACGAAGTAATCGCTTCCGAAAATAAAATTCATGGCTATCTGATGGATATTGAAAATAATATCCACCGGATGGAATTTGAAGAAATTATTAAAAACTGTAAAAAAATCCATTCTGAGCTTAAGATCAGAATGGAATTAAAAAAATTATAGTTTCAAAGGGATCGCTCAGACTTACAAAAGTCTGGGCGATTTTAGGTATTTCCCTGACGTTCTTGGTATATGCGATGGTGGAGTATTGGAGTTTCTTTTGTATTACCGCTGGTTTCCAAAATAAATCTATAATCCAAGCAGCAATATACCCAACGGATAAATCAAAGTAAGCTTTTCTGAAATTTTCAGATTATTTTCAGAAATATCCTGTTCCATGGAGTAGTCCATCAATTCATTGATTTGTTTTAATACATCTTCCTGATTTTTACATACGCATGGGGTGGATAATTCATCTTCTGAAAAAGGTACCAGTTCTCCAACTGCCTGTGTATATTTATCTAGCAGGAAATTCATTTTATCCCATACTGCCGAATATTCCTCAGTCTCCACCGAGAGATCCTGCATTCTGATTATTTCCTCTTTAATGAGAGGAGCGTATTTTTTTATTCGATCAGCTGGCGATCCTTTGAAATCAAGAAATCTATATTCTTCTTTGATTTTTTCATTCTGCAATACCCCGGTAAGATCAATGTCCTTTTCCAACTCATTCATAAAATTTTGAAATAAATTTTTTGATCTTTCTCTTTCTTGAAATTTGTTTACATGTTCCTTAAAATCTATATTTTTTCCCATATTTTTTCCTCCAACGTTGTGTCTATATCATATCATCATAGGAATCAATGTAAAGAATAATAGAACATTATTTTTCACATCAGGCTTGACTTTTTCTATGGGTTTATGGTTAAAATCGTTTCACCATACGAAAGGAGTAAAAGAGTATGAAAAAGAAAACTTTAGCAATGTTTTTGGCTTTTTCGCTGTGTGCCACTTTTATAGTTCCGGACAGCGCAAAAGCAGCAAATTTATCTGTTCCAAGAGAAGTATCAATTCTTGATATGGTTGCAGATGATCAGCCAGGGATAGACTCTCTGACAATCTTAAAAGACGGGTCCATCGAAGCCGATGGAGAATCTGTTGATCTTGATGATATCGTAAAGGTATCGCCCTTAAAAGCTCATTCATTAAAAAGCGCATCTTCTGTAAGTTCATATTTCAAGAGCAAAGGGTACCAGGTTGAGAAAGAAGGGGATGGTTTTAAAGTATCCTCTCTTTTTTCATCAAAACGCCTGTTTGTGTCGGGAGAATCTTTCCGTAACTACCATGGTGCAAGAAAAATTTCTGCGAGTGGTGGAATTTCCCTTATGTCATTTGACTCTCCGGATGATGCCGCTGCAGCATATGAAAGTTTTAAAGCTGATGGATATACCGTATACCCGGATAAGCTTTACGATGATGACATGGTAGATTCTTCAAATGTCACATATTCCCCAGATGTTATCGGAGAATATGGGGCAACTGTATCAGATTCAACAAATACTGTTTCTTTGACTACAAGCCCCGAGATCATGGGACTCACTGTATCATCAAACAACATTGTTGGAGCACAAAGTGCTGCCACCATTAGTCAGGTTGGGGTAGCAGTAGTGGATTCCGGTGTTGACAGTGGAAGTAACTTTTCTTCCAGATTCCCTGGACGTGTGATCAACGGCTATAATGTTCTTTCCCAGGCATCAAGCGCGATTGATGATTATGGGCACGGAACATTTATTGCAAGTATCATTGCAAATAACACTCCATCCAATGTCAAAATTGTACCTGTTAAAGCAGTGGATTCTAATGGAGGATTTACCGCTTCCAGACTTGCTGCAGCTTTACAGTACATTGTATCTAATCCTGCTGGTATCAATGTGGTAAACTTGTCTCTTTCTATCTGCACGCTTGACAGCAACCAGATGGATCAGATTGCATCTTATATCAATCCATATATCGATGCTTTGTATTCCAAAGGAATTCTCGTCGTAACCTCTGCCGGCAATAAAAATTCTTCTTATCCGGCAATGACTGCTGACGATTCCTATCCGGCAAATTATGACAAAACATTGGCTGTATCCGGGATTGCGCAAAATGGTGGAAGCTGGGGTGCATATTCCCAATCTCTGACCGGATCATGTGTGGATTTTACTGCACCTGGACGTTATATCCGTGGTATCGAAGCATCAAGCATGAATATGTCAAAGGCATCTGCTTCCAATAACTGGAGTGCAGAATACTTATCTCTAGGTGATGGAACATGCATTATGTCTGGTACTTCCCAATCTACAGCATTTGTGTCGGCAGCTCTTGCCCACATTTACAGTTATGATCCATCTTACTCTGCAAGCAATGCTGAATCTATTCTGATTCGCAATACTTCTAAGACCTTTATTGGCGGTGGCAGCGGGAAAGATTCGACTTTTGGATATGGATATCCGGAATTAAGTGCATACGTGCATTCCACAGGAGTTATTACCTATCCGGATAATAACAATAATGCAAACAACAATCAAAACAATAATACAAACAATCCAAATAACAATAACACAAACAACACTACATCTAATAACCAGAAAGTAGTTTCTGGACTTGTTGACGGGTTTGATGTTATTGTAAATGACACCAAGGGTACAGTTACTCTCGTAAAATATACTGGCAACAGTTCTTCTGTCCGTGTGGAAGATACTTATGCAATTAATGGGAAACGTTATGATACGATTCTCGGAAAATCAACTGCTTCAAGTGGAGTGTTTTCCGGGAATACAACTATCAGCATTGTAAATCTTGGTGAATCTGTTAAAGCGAGTGACGGAAATGCGTCATATCTTTTCTATCAGTGCAGCAATCTTACATCGCTTAACAGACTTCCATACAACGCAACAGATATTTCCTATGCTCTTTATGGGTGCGGTAAATTAAATAAACTTCCATCTGTGCCATATGGGGTTACAAAGATGGACTATGCCTTTTACAACTGTACCTCAGCAACCGGAGAGAATAAGGTAGATTCCTCTGTTGTAACAAGTGCAAAAGATGCTTATACAGGTACTAAAGTATATATTCTTGTTCCTGCAGATTCCCTCACTTATACAACCATCTCTAAAATATTGAACAGCTATGGAAAAGATGTTACTTTGAACGGCAAAGCATCATCCGAAATCGGAAACAATGAAAATTCCACTGGAAACGGAACTTACGAGGTGATTTTCCACTATCGGGATAATCGTGTCAATGTAAACGGACGCGAAACAAAAGCAACGGTAAAAGCAGGAGAGTGCATCAAGAAACCTGCAAATCCGAAGCTTAAAAACCATTATTTTGCCGGATGGTATACATATGCCGGAGTTAAATACAATTTTAGCAAAAAGGTAGATTCTCCTGTCGATCTGTATGCAAAATGGATTTCCACAAAGACAGCTGCAACAAAAATTACTAAACTGAAAAGAGTAAATTCCAGCTACTTTAGTATTACATACAAGAAGTCAAATGGAGCAACCGGTTACCAGATCCGATATTCTCACCATAAGAATTTTCAAAACTGGGGAGATGTGCGTACTACAAAGCTGTCCCGTAAATTGCATACGGTAAATTCCGGAACCATTTATGTTCGCGTGCGTCCTTATAAAAAGATTGGGAAAACCTACCATTACGGAAAATGGAGTCCTATTAAAAAAGTAAAACTATAATATAGTTATCAATTTTATTTGTTCTATATTTCTTGTATCTCCTTCTTTTATATGATATACCATAATCAGGTAAAGGGAAGGAGATACTTGATTATGAAAAAAACAATTCTTACATTTTTAACAGGAATTATAGTTGTATTATTTTCATCCAGCATTTGTTCGGCGGAAGTAAATGAAAATTTTGCCGCTCAGGAATTACAAAATGCCGTAGATCATCAGCAAGAAGGATATTCCGTCTCTTATGGAAACTATTATAGTTATAGTGAAGCAGAAAAGGCGGGTAAGGAAATTATTCATAAAATGGATAATGGAAAGACCTTTCCACAAACCTTAATTTATGTTTCAAACCGTATTGTCTCAAACGGAACAATATATTCGGTTTGTTCAACGGTAGAGAAGTACCGGAATATAAATGATATTGACTGGAAAACATTAGCTGCATCCTTTAAAATTGATAATCTTACAGGTATCGAAAAAGCCGTATGGATTCATCAGTGGTTATGTGATCATCTGCGTTATGATCTTGGAAAAGGTCGATCCTTATCTGAATGTCTGGAGAGTGGACTTGCAAAATGTGACGAGTATTCTATTATATATGCCAACCTGTTAAACCAGCTTGGAGTTGAAACCGTATGTGCTGATGGATTTGAAAGCGGATCTTCTGTAGGCCACATGTGGAATCTGGTTAAACTTGATGGAAAATGGTATTATTGCGATGTTTCCATGGATGATGAGACAGGATCTATGGATTATTTCATGAAGGGGTATGCAGATGATGCATTTTTATGTGATCATAAGCAGTATATGAATGGGAAATACCCAAATTACATATTTACTGATTGCAGTAGGTACAATGTATCTAAATCAAACTACTTCTCGCTTATGGAAAGCACGGAAGATAATAAGATCAATCTATATGATTACGCGGGTATTTCCAAGAAATATGCCAAAAACGTTAAAATAAAATCTGTAACTGTTGGTTGTTCAGGAAAATACACCAAAAAAGGAACGACCGTATACACCAATGGAAAAGCCGGGATCTTATTTGGATCATCAAAAAAATCCGGAAAAATCTATAGAATACTCATCCAAAAGTATTAAAAATAACATTGTATGATGGTTGAAACTTGTGTTTAATGAAAATATTCAAAAAGACGCTTTCTGTAATGAAGGCGATGGTTGAAACAGAATATATAGAATTAATTTGCCTAAAAAGCCCATGCTAAATAATAATTTATGTCTG
>ENA-UOJG01001958-UOJG01001958.1-human-gut-metagenome-genome-assembly--contig:-C47-NODE-1958-length-19319-cov-17.188798_pt1 | contig 19319 bp, 19 predicted proteins | sample MGYA00242340_ERZ723887 | MGnify/ENA metagenome assembly ERZ723887 | reverse complement strand
AGCGGGTCAACGCGGGAGGCGGCGCGTACAAAGCGGATATGCGGGAGATACAGGAGAGGCTGGATGAGATATGGCAGTTACAAAGACGCATCCTATCAAGTCAACGCTGAAAGCGGCCATTGACTATATCTGCAACCCGGAAAAGACGGACGGAAAGCTGCTTGTATCCTCCTATGGCTGCGCCGCCGAAACCGCGGACATTGAATTTGCCTGGACTCGCCGCCACGCCATCGACAAGGGAACGAACCTGGGCCGCCACCTGATCCAAGCCTTTCAGCCTGGGGAGGTCACGCCGGAGCAGGCCCATGAGATCGGCATGGAGTTGGCAAGGGAGATCCTGGGCGGCAGGTATGAGTTCGTCCTGACCACCCACATAGACCGGGATCACGTCCATAACCACCTGATCTTCAACGCCGTCAGCTTTGCGGATCATAAGCACTACCATTCCAACAAGCGCAGCTAGTCTCGCTGTACAGCGTCAGGTCTGTCAAAATGGCGCTGTCCTCGTCCAATGCGGGAACCTCCCGCGCCGTCAGCAGCGCACCTGCATTGTACAGCGCCTGAAAGTGCTTATCATATACGGAGACGGCATAGCGGCCCAGCTTGCGGTACAGGCCCTTGGAGCACTCACCATCTTGCAGGCGCTGGAATAAAGCGGCACCTTCGCCATAGGGAATGTAGACGGTGTATGTATTCCGGTCGATGAGACGGAACTTCTCCGCCACCGTCCGGAACGGGAATTCGCAGCCCTTGATGCCCTGCGTAAATGCCTTAATAACGCCCTGCTTGTCCAGTGCATCGCCGGTCAGATCACGCAGAATGCAGAAGTACTGAGCCATCGTCTCAGGCTCAGCAATGTCACGGCCGCCACCCAGTGCTTCTCTGGCCACTTCAATGGTCTTCTGAAACAGCACCGGCGGCAGCTCCGTCCGCTCAAAAATCGTGACAACGCTCTCGTCTGCAGGACGCTTTCCCTCGCGGTTGCAGCGGCCCGCCGCCTGCATGACAGTATCCAGCCCCGCCAGCTCCCGGTACACGGCGGGAAAATCCACATCGACGCCCGCTTCGATCAGTGAGGTGGATACCACTCGGCACGGCTTCCCCTGCTTCAGTCGTTCTCTGATCTCCCCAAGCAGTTTGGCGCTGCGCCGGGATCATCAGAGTGGACAGGTGGTAGCTGCTCTCCGGCGGCAGCAGCGCGTATATGCTTTGGGCAGCCTTGCGGCTGTTGACGATGCAAAGAACTTGATGCTGCGAACTCAGCTGCTCCGCCAGCGAAGCCATGGCAGCCACGCAGGGCCGCAGATGCGGCAATGGCAGCATCTGCGCCTCGTCGAAGATAATGACGCTGTTGGCCAGATTGTGCAGCTTGCGGCACTGGGAGGAGCGGGCAGCGTACATGGACTCAAAAAACTGCACCGCCGTGGTGACCACTACCGGCATGTCCCAATTTTCCGTGGCCAGCGCTTTCCGGACGTCCTCCGCCGGTGCACCGTCGGAGAGGTCAAACTGCACGCTGGAATGGTGCTCCAGCACATTGCCACTCCCCAGAATATCCCGGAACACCTGAGCGTTCTGGTCAATGATAGAGGTATACGGGATGACGTAGATCACCCGCTGCATCCTGTGTTCCGCCGCATGGCGCAGCGCGAATGCCAGTGACGCCACCGTCTTTCCACCGCCGGTTGGGACTGTCAGTGTGTAAATACCTTTCGGTTTACTGCCCGCACTCAGACAGGCGTTCAGGATCTCACAGCGCAGCCGGTTCAGCTCCGTCTTAGGCTGCTGCCACGGCTCAATATACGCTTGCAGCCGCGCCAGCAGCGTGGGGATATCATCGTATCCGCCCCGGCCCGGATCGCCGTTCATGAACCGCTCCGTATCCAGAAAGTCGGCGTCCACCAGACAGGAATAGAGCATTCTTCTCCAGAAAGAAGCTTGTAGGGGATCCAACTTCTGCGCCGCAGAGACCGTCGGCGGCGGTAATGTTACGCCGCTGTCACCGCAGCGCCCCAGGCACTGTTCGTCGCGTCCTTTCAGTAGCCGTCCATAGAACGTCCCGTCATCTTTCCGGGCTGTCCGCATGTTGCCAAAATCCGGCAGGCCGCCGTGATGTCCTGCCACGCAGGCGGAAACATAACGGCTTCCCCGCACGGCACAGGCCATCGCGCCCGCCGTGGCGTGGTCAACAATAGGGCCGTCATTCAGCAGACGGTTTTGAAACTCTTCTGTGCATTTACCGATGTCGTGGGCCAATCCTGCCAGTTCCCCGTCAGCGTCCGCCCCAAATGCCGCCGCAAAACCGCGGCAAAGCTCAGCCGTACCCGTCAAATGCTGGGCAACCGTCTGATATTTCTTATTGTCATTGGCACTTTCCCGAACATGTGCATAGTACTGCAAAACCATCACCCCTTCTTCAGCATTTCATGTAGATTTCCCTCATAAGGAAAAACGGCCCTGCACAAAAGGCAAAGCCGATCAGTAATGCGGCTGGTAATCGACCCCGTCGCAAGTTTTCCTATATGGTCATTAGATATAGGCCGGGATGTAGAGTATCCGAAAGCGTTGCTATCCCTCAGCGCTATCCTTGTTCTGTATTCTGGCCAGAATTAACTGGGGTTTCCCAGCTTAAATCGGCTGTACCCCCCTGCGCTAACATCATCGATGAATCATTGTTGCCCAAAGCAAACATAACCGTTTCTACCAGTGGCGCAGGCTTTATTTTTGTTTATTATAACATCTAAAAAACTATACATCAAGAAGATACGCATCTGATTTTCGATATATTTGATTGGTCTATGGACTGAAATACAAGATATACGAAGGGGAGATGATGGCAGAGACGGAGTTTTCTCTGAGGCGGCCTAAGTTGTGTAAAGGGGATATCCTTGCAAAGTATCATGCAAGGATATCCCCTTTACAGTTCACGTTGGGCCAGCACGCAGGCGCAACCATCCAGACTGTCGGTCTTTTTCAACACCGTAAACCGGTTCTTTCGCCAGAAGTGCTCCGCCTGCGGATTGCCGTCGATCCAAGCCAGCCGAACCGCACGAAAGCCCATGCCCCGCAGGCCATCGCACAGCCGCTGGATCAGTGCGGTTCCCACACCCTTCGTCTGGCAGCTGCTGTCCACCATGAAAAGCCCGATAAAGGCAATGTCCCGCTCTGGATAGCCGCTGATCAGATCCATGATGGCGAACAGACGCCCCTGCTGAAAGAAGCCGATAAAGTACTTATCCTCCGGTGCCATACCCGGTGGAAGGCTGTTCATATCCGTCCGCACAGCATCACGGGTCACCGCAGGCGGATGATATTCGTAGTACAGTGGATTCCCGATGCACAGGGCATAGACCTGCTCCACATCCGCCTCCGTCAGCCGCCGGACAACAGCATCCTCACCTGACAGCGCCTGTAAATCGATGCAAATTCGCTCCTTCATTCCACGCTTCCTCCTTGTGCCGCTATTCTATCACATCCCGCTGAAATGCGCAACCACACGCAGAAAAAAAGCCTTGCGCCGGACACAGATGACCGGTATACTGATACCATCAGGAGGTGACGCACCTTGGCCTATGAGTGCATTTATCAGGAGATCAACGAGCTCCTTGCGCAATATCACGATACCCTTCCCTCCCTGTACCGCACCTTGCGGGAGCAGGCAGCCGCATGGCAGTACGCCAGAGGCGGCGGTGTCCTGCATCGTGGCCGGTACTGCCCCAGCCCCGTCTATGACATGGTGATAGGCGGCGCCGACCGCGGGCGGCTGCTGAAAAGTCCCTCCCGCTGCAAAACGCCGCCTGACTTCGCCTATGGTTTTGATGCGCAGGGTCGGCTGATCGTCGTGGACGGGCCATACAGCGATCTGACGCATGGCCCCTATTTCCGGGAGGCTGTCTTTCGGGAGAAAAACCGCGAGATCGGACTCCGCATGGATAGGGACGACCGCCTGTGCGGCATCAGCATCTGCCGGTATCAGGACGGCAGAATCATGGAGTACATCACTGCCCTGCGACTGGATCGGCAAAGCGGCTCCTTCACCTCCTTTGACCGGGAGGTCTATACCTATCAGGACGGCCATCTGTCCGCCATGGACCGGCTGGAGCATGACGCGCCCTCCGGGCTTGTCCGGACGTGGCATTACGAATTTGACCACAACGGGGACTCCCCTTTTCCCCGGAAATAAACAGCACAGCACCGCATTTCCAGACGGAGATGCGGTGCTGCACTTATTTGAGGAGAGATTATGGCAAAAGAAACGCCGTAACGGGGATAGGGCCCCGTCAGGCGGTGCCTGTGATTTATTGCCCGCTGGCGCCGTAGTTGGACAACACACGGGCGGAGGGGTCGTTGACATCGCAGCCCTTCCAGCTCTTGTTGGGCATCCAGAAGTCCACGATCATCTCAGACTGACCGGGGTAGTATTTTTCAAATATCTCGCGGTAAAGAAGCGATTCCTTGGTAAAGGGCTGGGCATGGGAGAAGCGCTTGCGGCGCTGCTGGAACTGCTCATCGGAATAGCAGTCCTCGGCAAAGGCCTTCAGGTGATCCACCATGGAGTGGCCCACCGCGTCGGAGAAGGCTGCCTTTTCCCGGTAGAGAATTTCATAAGGCAGATAGTCCCCTTCAAATGCGTGGCGCAGCAGGTACTTGCCCTTGCTGTAAATGTTGACCTTCTTGGCTGGGTCGATGGCCAGCACATAGCGGACGAAGTCCAGATCGCCGAAGGGTACGCGGGCCTCCAGCGAGTTGACGGAGATGCAACGGTCGGCGCGGAGCACATCGTACATGTGCAGCTCACGGATACGCTTCTCCGCTTCCTCCTGAAACGCCTCGGGAGAGGGCGCGAAGTCGGTGTACTTATAGCCGAACAGCTCGTCGGAAATCTCGCCGGTCAGCAACACGCGGATGTCGGTGTTCTCGTGGATCCACTTGCACATCAGATACATGCCCATGCTGGCCCGGATGGTGGTGATATCAAAGGTGCCCAGCATTTTGATGACGAAATCAAGGGAGTCCAGCACCTGCTCCTTGGTCATGATGACCTCGGTGTGGTCGCTGCCGATGTAGTCGGCCACGATGCGGGCGTATTTCAGGTCGATGGCATCCTCCCGCATGCCGATGGCAAAGGTGCGGATGGGTGTTTTGCTCTCGCGGGCGGCGATGGCGCACACCAGCGAGGAATCCAGACCGCCGGACAGCAGGAAGCCCACCTTGGCGTCGGCCACCAGCCGCTTCTTCACGCCGGCCACCAGCTTGTCGTGGATGTTGGCGCACACGGTATCCAGATCGTCATAGCAGAACTGCTTTACCTTTGCGATATCATCGTAGCAGATGAACTGACCGTCCTTGTAGTAATGTCCCGGAGGGAACGGCATGACCTTATCGCACATACCCACCAGATTCTTCGGTTCGCTGGCAAAGACGATCACGCCCTGCTTGTCATAGCCGTAGTACAGTGGACGGATGCCGATGGGATCGCGGGCGGCGATGAACTGCTTCGTCTCGCCGTCGAACAGGATCAGGGCGTACTCCGCGTCCAGCATTTTGAACATCTCCACGCCGTACTCCTTGTACAGCGGCAGGAGTATTTCGCAGTCGGAGCCGCTGCGGAAGGTATAGCCCTTCTTCAGCAGCTTGGCCTTGCAGGCCTCATAGCCGTAGATCTCGCCGTTGCAGACCACATAGCTGCCATCCATCTGGAAGGGCTGCATCCCCTCCGGCGTCAGGCCCATGATGGCCAGACGGTGAAAGCCCAGCAGGCCGTGGCCGGTGTCCACGATGCGGCTGTCGTCGGGGCCGCGGGAGACCGTCTCCATAAAGCCCTCGGCAAACGCGGCGGTATCGGTACAAACGTCACAATAACCCATAATAGAACACATTTTATGATCCTCCAGATCTTGTAAAATAAGATCAGCAATGTGATAGGGCGAGCTGCTGTGACCCGCGGTGCCACCTATCTTTGAACTCATTCAGGCTTCCAGCAAAGCCTTGCTGCGATAACGGGCGGCAGCTCCGGCGCGCTTACTGAGGGTCTCCCCTGTTCGGCTTGCGGCTTGCCGGATGTTCTTCTCCGGGGCGTCGGGCGCATGGCTTCCACCGTCCCATGCTCGCTGTGCCCGCGTTTCCCGGATACTTTTTCCGGCTCAAACGCCTTTGTTGATAAAATGTGGTTTATATATAATGTGGTTATATGGTTATATGGTTTTTTATGGTTGTGGTTTTGGTGGTATTTACTTCACGCCGAACAGCAGATCACCATAGGTGGGGAACGGCCAGAAGTCGGCGGCGGTGTACTCCTCTGCCTGATCGCAGGGAACACGGAGGGCCTCCATCTTGGGAATGACCACATCCCGAATGACGAAAGCGGCGTCGGTCACATTGTCGATCTTGTGATAGTCGCTTAGGGCGCTCTCCAGCTCCTCGACCGCCAGCGCGATCTGGTCGGTCAGGCCGGACAGCTTCTCGATGAGGCCTGTCTCATACTTGCCGCTGAGGGTGGGAACGGCGGCCTTCTTAGCGGCCAGACTCTCCGCCAGAGAGGCGGTGTAATCCTCCACGGCAGGCAGGATCTCCTTGCGGGCCATGTCCACCATGGTCTGGGCCTCGATATTGACGGCCTTGCGGTAGTTGTCCAGTGTGATCTCATAGCGGGAGCGGATCTCCGCCTCGGACATGACCTTCAGGGAGGTCAGCATGTCCACGTTCTTCTTCTCCAGCAGGCAGGGCAGCGCGTCGGGGGTGGTCTTCAGGTTCAGCAGGCCCCGCTCCTCGGTGGCCTCCTTGATCCATGCATCGTCATATCCGTTGCCGTTGAAGATGATGCGCTTGTGCGTCTTGATGGTCGTTTGGATCAAATCATGGAGGGCGGATTCAAAGTCGTCGGCCTTCTCCAGAATGTCCGCATACTGCTTCAGAGACTCTGCCACGGCGGCGTTCAGCATGATGTTGGTGCAGGCAATGGAGTTGGAGGAGCCCAGCATACGGAACTCGAACTTGTTGCCGGTGAAGGCGAAGGGAGAGGTACGGTTGCGGTCGGTGGTGTCGCGGATGAACTTGGGCAGCACATGGACGCCCAGCTTCATGACCCGCTTCTCCGTGCCGCTGTACGGCTCGTCCTTTTCAATGGCGTCCAGAATAGCGGTCAGCTCGTCGCCGAGGAAGATGGACACCACGGCGGGAGGCGCTTCGTTGGCACCCAGACGGTGATCGTTGCCGGCGGTGGCCACGGACAGCCGCAGCAGATCCTGATAGTCGTCCACCGCCTGAATGACGGCGCACAGGAACAGCAGGAACCGTGCGTTCTGATAGGGCGTCTCGCCGGGAGTCAGCAGGTTCACGCCGGTATCGGTGGCGATGGACCAGTTGTTGTGCTTGCCGGAGCCGTTGACGCCGTCAAAGGGCTTCTCATGGAGCAGACACACCAAACCGTGGCGGGCGGCTACCTTCTGCATGATCTCCATGGTCAACTGGTTGTGATCGGTGGCCACGTTGGTGGTGGTATAAATGGGAGCCAGCTCATGCTGGGCGGGGGCCACCTCGTTATGCTCGGTCTTGGCCAGAATGCCCAGCTTCCACAGCTCCTCGTTCAGGTCGGCCATATAGGCCGCCACACGGGGTTTGATGGCGCCGAAATAGTGGTCGTCCATCTCCTGACCCTTGGGAGGCTTCGCGCCGAACAGAGTGCGGCCACAGAAAATCAGATCCTTGCGCTTGTCGAACATCTCGCGGTCCACCAGAAAATACTCCTGCTCCGGGCCGACGGAGGTACGGACGCATTTCACATCCTCGTTGCCGAACAGGTCGAGGATGCGCATGGCCTGCTTGTTCAGGGCCTGCATGGAACGCAGCAGCGGCGTTTTCTTATCCAGCGCTTCGCCGCCGTAGGAACAGAACGCCGTGGGGATGCACAGGGCCTTATCCTTGATAAAGGCATAGGAGGTGGGGTCCCACGCGGTATAGCCGCGGGCCTCAAAGGTGGCGCGCAGGCCGCCGGAGGGGAAGCTGGAGGCATCCGGCTCGCCCTGAATCAGCTCCTTGCCGGAGAACTCCATGATGACGCCGCCGTCGGGAGACGGAGCGATAAAGCTGTCGTGCTTTTCGGCGGTAATACCGGTCAGGGGCTGGAACCAATGGGTAAAGTGGGTGGCGCCATGCTCGACGGCCCAATCCTTCATGGCGTCTGCAACAGCGTTGGCCACTTCGTTATTCAGGCTGCCGCCCTCATCGATCGTTTTTTTCAGCGAGGTATAGACTTCATAGGGAAGCCGTGCTTTCATGACGCGGTCGTCAAAAACCAGACTGCCGAAGTATTCCGGTACTGTGCTCATCATGATCCACTCCTTTTCTTTCAAAATAATGCAAAAAAGGCGTCAAGGAGACCAACCTCCAAGACGCCTTTGCCTTCGATGGGCGAAATTATATACGCCCTATACGAATTTGTCAATCTCCGTTTTCCACAATTTTTGCCGTTTCGTCGATTGACTTTATGATGCAGCCGTGCTATAATCCCCAACCAAGATGAGCAAAGGCGTTCATTCATCAGGCACATTTGTCCTGCATGAGTGAACGCCTTTGTGCTTTTTTCAGAAAGGGATGAACGCTATGAAGCTGGAGGGACAGGTCCGTATCCCGTCCGGATGCGCTATTTCCGCCGTCATCTCCCGCGAGGGAAAACGCATGACCGGCGAGGCAGTAATAAACAGTATGGTTCCCATGCATGACCGCTCCAACGGTCTGGGCGGCGGCTTTGCCGCCTATGGCATCTATCCGGAATACCGGGACTTTTATGCATTCCATATCTTCTTTGAGGACAACACCACCCGCCGGGAGTGTGAGACATTATTAAAAGAGGGCTTCGAGATCGTGCAGGCAGAGGTGATCCCCATCCGGATCATTCCGGAGATCACCGACGTGCCGCTGATCTGGCGGTACTTCGTATCGCCGCTGAAGTCCGTGCTCTCCCGTCTGCAATTGGATGAAAAGGAGTTCGTGGCCCGCACCGTCATGGAGATCAACACCAGATTAAAGGGCGCATATGTATTCTCCAGCGGCAAGAACATGGGCACCTTCAAGGCCGTGGGCTATCCGGAGGATGTGGGCCGGTTCTACCGTCTGGAGGAGTACGAGGCGTACAGCTGGACGGCCCATGGCCGCTATCCCACCAACACTCCCGGCTGGTGGGGCGGCGCGCACCCCTTTACCCTGCTGGACTGGTCCATCGTCCACAACGGCGAGATATCCTCCTACGACGCCAACCGCCGGTATATCGAGATGTTCGGCTATAAATGCACCCTGCAGACGGATACGGAGGTCATCACCTACATCGCCGACTACCTTCTGCGGCGTCAGGGGCTGACGCTGGAGGAAACGGCGTCGGTGATCGCCGCCCCTTTCTGGAGCACCATCCGGGGCAAGGCCGCGCCTGTGGCGCGGCAGCTGACGTATCTGCGCACCATGTATCCCAGCCTGCTGATCACAGGGCCGTTCTCCATCATTCTGGGCTTCAACGGCGGACTGATGGCCCTGAACGACCGCCTGAAGCTCCGCTCCATGGTGACGGCGGAGAAGGACGACCGTGTGTTCATCGCCAGCGAGGAGGCCGCCATCCGCGTCATGGAACCTAACGCGGAGCATTTCTACGCGCCCATGGGCGGCGAACCCTTCATCGTGAAAGTGAAAGAAGGTGCCTATTGATGTCCATTAACTACATCATACCGGAATTTGAGGTGATCCGCAGCGACGCCCGCTGCACCTGCTGCCGCGTCTGTGAGAAGCAGTGTGCCAACGGCGTACACACCTATGACAGTGAGGGCAAGCGGATGCTCAGCGACGAGACCAAGTGCGTCAACTGTCAGCGCTGCGTCTCCTTCTGTCCCACCCGCGCGCTGAAAATCGTGAAGAACGACTGCTGTCTCCGGGAGAATGCCAACTGGCAGAGCGACACCATCAAGGAAATCTACAAGCAGGCGGCCACCGGCGGCGTGCTGCTCAGCTCCATGGGCAACCCAAAGCCCCTGCCGGTGTACTGGGACAACATCCTCATCAACGCCTCGCAGGTGACAAACCCGCCCATCGACCCCTTGCGGGAGCCCATGGAGACGCGGGTGTTTCTGGGGAAAAAGCCCTCCGCCATCCGGCGCAATGCCGACGGCAGCCTGTGTACCGATCTGCCGCCCCAGCTGGAGCTGTCGGTGCCCATTCTGTTCTCCGCCATGAGCTACGGCTCCATCAGCTACAACGCCCACGAGAGCCTAGCCCGCGCTGCCCGTGAGCTGGGCATCTATTACAACACCGGCGAGGGCGGCCTGCATGAGGACTTCTACTGCTACGGGGAAAACACCATCGTACAGGTGGCCTCGGGCCGGTTCGGCGTACAGGAGAAATACCTGAACACCGGCGCGGCCATCGAGATCAAGATGGGACAGGGCGCAAAGCCCGGCATCGGCGGCCATCTACCCGGCGCCAAGATCACGGCCGACGTGTCCCGCACCCGCATGATTCCGGAGGGCGCGGACGCCATCTCCCCCGCTCCCCACCACGATATCTACTCCATTGAGGATCTGCGGCAGCTGGTCTACTCCCTGAAGGAGGCCACCCAGTACAAAAAGCCCGTGATCGTCAAGGTGGCAGCTGTCCACAACATTGCCGCCATCGCCAGCGGCATCGCCCGCAGCGGCGCGGACATCATCGCCATCGACGGCTTCCGGGGCGGCACCGGCGCGGCGCCTACCCGCATCCGGGACAATGTGGGCATTCCCATCGAGCTGGCGCTGGCGGCGGTGGATCAGCGGCTCCGTGACGAGGGCATCCGCAGCAGCGTTTCCCTGATCGCAGGCGGCAGCATCCGCTCGGCGGCGGATGTGGTAAAGGCCATCGCGCTGGGCGCGGATGCCTGCTATATCGCCACAGCGGCACTGCTGGCCATGGGCTGCCACCTGTGCCGCAGCTGCCAGACAGGGCGCTGCAATTGGGGCATCGCCACCCAGCGACCCGATCTGGTGAAGCGGCTGGACCCCGACGAGGGCACCCGGCGGCTGGTGAATCTGGTGACCGCGTGGAAGCACGAGATCAAGGAAATGATGGGCGGCATGGGCATCAACTCCATTGAGGCTCTGCGGGGCAACCGGATCATGCTGCGGGGCATACATCTGACGGAAAAGGAGCTGGCGATTCTCGGCATCGCCCATGCGGGAGAATGAAATGGCTGCAATTACGATTTTTTATGAAAAAATCCATGGAAAAACAACAGGAGGTGTGGTACAATATGAACTTCATTGAGGCCAACGCCCTCTCCTTCTCCGAGCTGAACGAGACCATACGTCAGGCCGGAAAAGAATGCCGCATCTGCGGCTGTCTGGGCCAGCGGTTCATCGCCGCCGGTATGAGCGACAAAAAGCTGGAGATCAACGGCATCCCCGGCAATGCGCTGGGCGCGTATCTCAACGGGGCCGAGATCACCGTCAACGGCAACGCGCAGGACGCCGTGGGCGACACTATGAGCGCCGGACGCATCGTGATCCACGGCAGCGCCGGCGACGCGGCGGGCTACGCTATGCGGGGCGGTGAAATTTACATACAGGGCAACGCCGGTTACCGGGCCGGTATCCATATGAAGGCCTATCAGGAGCACAAGCCCGTCATCGTCATCGGCGGGCGGGCCGGCAGCTTTCTTGGCGAGTATCAGGCAGGCGGCCTGATACTGGTGCTGGCGCTGCACACCGATGTGCGGCCCGTGGTTGGCTTCTTCCCCTGCACCGGCATGCACGGCGGAAAGATGGTGTTTCGCGGTGACGTGCGCAATGTGCAGTTTCCGCCGCAGGTGACCTCACGTCCGGCCACGGCGGAGGATTTCGCGGAGTTCGCGCCCTATGTGCGGGAGTACTGCCGCCTGTTCGGCTGCGACGCCGCGTCCATGCTGAGCAGCCCCTATACCGTAATCACACCGGACAGCAAGAATCCCTATCAACAGATGTATGTGGCAAACTGACGAAAGGCAGGATCGCATTATGAAGTATTCAAAGGACGAGATCAAGCAGTATGTGGCGGAGGAGGACGTGAAGTTCATCCGTCTGGCATTCTGCGACCTGTCCGGAAAGCAGAAGAATATCTCCATCCATCCGGATGAGCTTGACCGCGCGTTTGAATATGGTATCGCCTTCGACGCCTCGGCCATTCCCGGCTTCGGCGACGAGGTGCGCTCCGACCTGTTCCTCCGGCCTGACAGCGGCACGCTGTGCATGCTGCCGTGGCGGCCGGATCACGGACGGGTGGCCCGGATGTTCTGCGGCATTGCCCGGCCGGACGGTACCCCCTTCGAGGCGGACGGCCGCCAGCTTTTGAAGCAGGCCATCGCCGCGGCGGCGGAAATGGGCGTTACCTTCGCCTTCGGCACGGAGATGGAGTTCTATCTCTTCCGCCGGGACGAGCTGGGCGAGCCCACCAAGCAGCCCTATGACCACGCCGGTTACATGGACATCGCCCCGGAGGACAAGGGTGAAAACGTCCGGCGGGAAATCTGCCTGACGCTGGAGCAAATGGGTATCCGTCCTGAGTGCTCCCACCATGAGCAGGGCCCCGGACAGAACGAGATCGACTTCCGGTACTCCGAGCCGCTGACGGCGGCGGACAACGCCGTCACCTTCCGGGCGGTGGTCAACACTGTGGCGGTGCGCAACGGGCTGGCGGCAGACTTCTCCCCCAAGCCCCTGAACGGCCAGCCCGGCAACGGCATGCACATCAATATCTCCGCCCGGAGCACCGGCGGCACAGACGTGATGCCGCAGATCATCGCCGGTATCCTGTCTCATATTCCGGAGCTGACGGCATTCCTCAATACGGTGGATGCCTCCTATCACCGGTTCGGCAGCAATAAGGCGCCCCGCTACATCTCATGGTCCAGCGAGAACCGCTCCCAGCTGATCCGCATCCCCGCCGCACAGGGCGAATACCGCCGTGCGGAGCTGCGCTCCCCCGACCCGCTGTGCAATCCCTATCTGGCCTTTACTCTGCTGATCCACGCCGGACTGGACGGCATCCGCCGCCAGCTGGTGCTGCCGGAGGCTGCGGACATCAACTTCTTCAGCGCGCCGGAGCAGGTCAAGGCCCAGTTCCGCACGCTGCCCGCCACACTGGCACAGGCAAAGGCCGCCGCGGAAAGCAGCGCCTTCATCACCGGACTTCTGCCCCGGACGATCATCGACTACTACACCAAATAAACCACCGCTTTTGGAAAGGAGGGACGCATATGGAGCTGACACAGCAGGCGTACAGTGTGCTGGTGGTCTCCAGCGGAAGCAAGTTCCCCGCGTCCCTCCGTGATTTGCTGCCGGAGGACCGCTATACACCGCTGCACGCGGTAAGCGACGTGGCCAGCGCCCGTCGATGTCTTTTAGAACGCACCTTCGATATCGTCATCATCAGTTCCCCTCTGCCGGATGAATTCGGTACAAAGCTGGCCCTGCATGTGGTGGATAGCAGCAGCGCAGGCGTGCTGCTGCTGGTGAAGGCGGAGCACTACGCCGACCTCTCGGCGCGGCTGTCACCCTACGGGATTTTGCTGCTGCAAAAGCCCACGTCCCCTCAGCTGATCCTGCAATCCCTGCAATTGCTGTGCGGCACGCGGGAGCGGCTGCGGAAGATGGAGCAGAAAACCGCCTCCATCGAGGAAAAGATGATGGAGATCCGTACCGTCAACCGGGCCAAATGGCTGCTGATCGATCACGAGGGTATGACGGAGGCGGAGGCCCACCGCTTTATCGAAAAGCAGGCCATGGATCGCTGCGTCACCCGCAGGGCCATTGCCGATCAGATCATTGCCCGCTATCAGACGGCAGGCTGACATTTGACAAACGCTGCGGTTTCTGCTATCATGCTCTCCAACCAAACAAAAAGGAGACATGATATGGAAAAATTCATTCCCTACGAAAAGCTCTCCAAGAAGGAGAAGCGGAAGCGTGACGCCATGATGCGGAACACATGGGGCCCGTTGAACCCTGTGACCCGCAAAAGCGAAAACCCCAGAGCCTATAACCGCCGAAAGGCACGGAAGCGGATCGACGATCCCCTGTCCGTGCCTTTTGCTGTATAAAAAGCTCTTGCATCTAGATTTACCCAGTAGTACAATAGGAAAAACATATTTTGGGAGGTATCACCATGAAGCTTGCCCTTTGCCAGATCGCCATGAGCGACAACGAGAACGAAAATCTGGAGCGCCAGCTGTCCGCCCTGCGGCAGGCCGCCCTTCACGGCGCCGACCTGATCGTCTATCCGGAGCTGCAGCTGCACCGGTTCTTTCCGCAGTACGCGGGCTGCGACGTGTCCGGCAAGCTGCTGACGGCGGATGCGCCGGTCGTCCGGCAATTTCAGGATGCCTGCCGGGAGAACCACATCATGGCGGCCCCCAACTTCTATCTGCGGGAGCCCTCCGGCTGCTTTGACGCCACGCTGCTGATCGGCAGCGACGGCACGCTGCTGGGCCGCCAGAAGATGGTGCATATCGCGCAGGCGGCCCAATTCTATGAGCAGGATTACTACACTCCCTCCGACGACGGCTTTCTGGTATTCGATACCCCCCACGGCAAGATCGGCATCGTGGTGTGCTTTGACCGGCACTATCCGGAAAGCATCCGCACCGAGGCACTCATGGGAGCCGATCTGATCCTGATCCCCACCGCCAACACCGAGAGCGAGCCCATGGAGATGTTCGACTGGGAGGTCAAGGTGCAGGCGTTCCAGAACAGCGTGGCCGTCGCCATGTGCAACCGCACCGGTACGGAGGGTGATATGGTGTTTTCCGGCCGTTCGCTGGTGATAGACGCCAACGGCAACACCATCGCGCAGGCAGGCAGCGGCGAGGAGCTGCTGTACGCCGAGGTGGATATGGCCGCTTCCGCCCGCATCCGTGCCACCCGACCCTATACCAGCCTGCGGCGAACGGAGTTGTACCGGTGATATCTGCTATCTAAAAATTTTATTAGCTCTCCTGACAAAAAGTCTTGTAATTTGACAAAAGGTGCGTTAAGATAAGTAAGCATGCTGTTAAAAGCGTGCCAGCACAATATAATAAAGGAGAGACTTATCACATGGAGCGCATCTTCCACCTGAAGGAAAACGGCACCACAGTCAAGACGGAAATTCTTGCCGGTCTGACCACCTTCATGACCATGGCGTACATCATCGCCCTGAACCCCAATCTGCTGACCAACTTCGCCGTTGGCACTCCCCTCTGGAACGGCGTTTTTCTGGCCACCTGCATCGCCAGCGCCATCGGCACGGTGTGCATGGCGTTTCTGGCCAACAAGCCCTTCGTCATGGCGCCCGGCATGGGTCTGAACAGCTTCTTCGCCGTGATTGCCGGCAATGTGGCCGCCATGCTGAACACCGACTACACCAGCGCCTTTCAGGCGGTGCTGTGCATCATTCTGGTGGAGGGCATCGTGTTCCTGCTGCTGAGCGTGTTCAACATCCGCGACAAGATCGTGGACGCTATCCCTCTGGGCGTCCGTCTGGGCATCGGCCCCGCCATCGGTCTGATGCTGATGAACATCGGCCTTGGCTCCAACGTGGGCATCTATGCCGAGGGCAACGGCTATTCCAGCCCCTTCTATGTGCTGCGTGACTTCTTCGGCGCCATGACTCCCAGCGTCATCAAGGATCACATGGGCGCGGAGTACAGCACCATGGTGCTGACCGTGGTCACTATGTTCATCGGCCTGTTCGTCATTATCCTGCTGGCCAAGAAGGGCGTCAAGGCCGCCGTTCTGGTGGGCATGCTGGTGGCCTCCGTCATCTACTGGGCGGGCAGCTTCATTTTCCTGCACACCAACCCCTTTGCCTCTCTGCAGGGCGCGTCCTTCCTGCCTCCCTTCCATGACATGGTAGAGACCACTCTGTTCAAGTTCGATTTCACCGACTTCTTCCGCATCGGCTGGTTCACCGCCATCAGCCTGATCATCACCTTCTGCATGATCGACATGTTCGACACCATCGGCACGCTGGTGGGCACCGCCTCCCGCGCCGGCATGACCGACAAGGACGGCAACATGCCCAAGATGAAGGAAGCCCTGCTGTCCGACGCTGTGGGTACTGTGGCAGGCGCCTGCTGCGGCACCTCCACCGTCACCACCTTCGTGGAGTCCGCCTCCGGCGTGGAGGCCGGCGGCCGCACCGGCCTGACCTCCCTGACCTCCGCGTTCATGTTCCTCGCCTGCATGTTCATCGCCCCCGTGGCCGCCATCATTCCCGCCGCCGCCACCTCCTCCGCGCTGATCTATGTGGGTATCCTGATGCTGCAGGGTCTGAAGAATGTGGACTTCGACGATCTGGATCAGGTGGTACCCGTGTTCATCATGCTGCTGGCCATGCCCATCTCCGGCTCCATCGGCCACGGCATCGGTCTGGCCATGATCTCCTACACCGTCATCAAGGTGTTCTCCGGCAAGGCCAAGGACGTGTCCGCCCTGACCTATGTGATCACGCTGCTGTTCCTGGTGAAGTTCTTCACCGTGGTGTAACGTATTTATCATAAAAAAGGAACCGGTCCGTCGGACTGGTTCCTTTTTGTTCAGGAAAGATATTTCTCCGCAAAGCGTCCCAAAGGTTTGTTGACCAGCTTTACCACCATGCCTACGCAGATGGGCGAGGTGCCCAATCCTCCCTTTATGGAAAATGCCACGCCAAAGGCCATGATCGCCAGCCCCACGCACAGCAAAAGATAACGCTTCCATTGGTTTTTTATCGTTTTCTCCATATATTTTCTCCCTCCGGCCTTTTGTAATTATAAACAGCCTCTTTGGATTGTCAAGTCGACAGAATATGAAAAAATACTTGCACAGGATACCGGACAAGGGTACAATAAGGAAAATCATCAGAGGAGGTATTGCTATGCCACAGCTTGAACTGTACCCTGCTTACGGACACCGGAATGAAATCGTCACGCTGTTCACAGAGTACACCGAAATGCTGATGAAGCAAGACGCCGTGGTTCGGCAGTACCTGATCCTGCAAAACTATCAGAAGGAACTGGAGCACCCGGAGAGCAAATACGGCATGCCGGAGGGCCGCCTGTATCTGGCCTATTGGGACGGCCAGCTGGCAGGCTGTATCGGCCTGCGGAAACTGGACAAGGACCGGGGCGAGCTGAAGCGGCTGTACGTCCGGCCGGACTTCCGGGGCCGCCGCATGGGCGAGACGCTGATCCGCCGCATCCTTGACGACGCCCGTCAGATCGGCTACCGGCATGTGCTGCTGGACACGCTCCCCTTTCTCCGCTCCGCCATCTGTCTTTACCGTAGGATTGGATTTTATGAGATCAGCTGCTACAATGACAGCCCGGCAGAGACCACCATTTTCGTGCAGTACGACCTGTAAAGGGAAAGAAGGACGATTTCATGACCACCATCACCATCCGCACCGCTGCGTTGGACGACGCGGCAGCGCTGCTGGCCATCTACGCTCCCTATGTGGAGCAGACCGCCATCACCTTTGAATATGAAGTGCCCTCGCTGGAGGAATTCCGGGGCCGCATCGCCCACACCCTGCGGCGCTACCCCTATCTTGTGGCGGAGGAAAACGGCGAAATTCTGGGCTATGCTTACACCGGCCCCTTCGGTGAACGTGCCGCTTACAGCTGGGCTGTGGAGACCAGCATCTATCTGCGGCAGGACATTCGCGGCAGGGGACTGGGCAAGCGGCTGTATCAGGCGCTGGAGGATGTCTCCCGTGCACAGAACGTGCAGAGTCTCTATGCCTGCATCGCCTATCCCGACACCGACGACGCCCACCTGAGCGGCAACAGTGTGGCCTTCCACACCCATCTGGGCTATACCACGGTGGGCCGGTTCCCCCACTGCGGCTATAAGTTCGGTACATGGTACAACATGGCGTGGATGGAGAAAACACTGGGCGATCACGCGGTGCCGCCCGCACCGTTCGTGCCGTTTCCGGAGCTTTCTGAGAAGCGGTAGAGTACCCGTAGGAGACGCAAAATGATTGATTTACAGGCATATCTCGAACAGAAGTTGCGCGGCATCATCTCCGCTTGGCATGCAGACGACATCATCTCCGCTTGGCATGCAGACGACATCTATGCCATTTCCTTCTTTGTCCATACCAACGAGTCATATGAGTATGACGGTGTATCAAACGTTACGGAGTTTTCAGTCGGTTATCAAACAGAGCACGATTGCCGTGGTGCGGGTGAGCTCTCCGAGGAACGCTGGAATTACGCCTTTTGGCGGCAGGAGGAAACGCCTGTGATCGAAGCAGCCGACGAAAACGAGGGCATGAAAATTCTCTTCGACTGGTATCGGGAAAACGGCATCCAGCATATCGGCTATGAGGATCCTGCCGCTTGCTACGATCACGAAATGCGCTATATTGGCAAAGGCCCCGTCGGCTGCTATGAACTGCTTTGCGAGATCGCTCAAGTCGCCCGCAAATTGCAGGTCAGCGGTTTTATAAAGGCGCAATTCGGCAGGCCCATCCCCATCATCATTCATGATCTGGAATACCCGTGGTACTGCATAGAGGCAACAGCAAGAGCCAACCCAAGTGGAGAAGCCGATACATTTTTCGCCGCAATGAAAAAGCTGGGGTTTATAGCATAGCAGAAACAAAAAAGATACCCGAAACCGTTGGTTTCGGGTATCTTTTTATATCTTTTGATCAATCCTGCTGCCAGTTATGCCAGACATTTTGGACATCCTCGTTATCCTCCAGCATGTCCAGAAGCTTGGTCATGCTGCGGACATCGTCCTCGCTGGTCATGGTGATGTAGTTCTGGGGAACCATCTCGATCTCCGCGCTCTCGAAGGAATAGCCCTTCTCCTCCAGCGCCTTGACCACATCGTTGAAGCTGTCAGGATCGGTAGTGACCTCGAACACGGGGCCGTCGGCCTCCACATCCTCGGCACCGGCCTCCAGCGCGTCCATCATGACGGCTTCCTCGTCCAGCTCCTCGTCCTCGTTGTTGATGACGATGACGCCCTTGCGGTCGAAGGACCAGCTGACGCAGCCCTGTGCGCCCATGCCCTTGCCGAACTTATCGAAATAGTGGCGGATCTCAGGAGCGGTACGCTGGCGGTTATCGGTCAGCGCCTCCACGATGACGGCCACACCGCAGGGACCGTAGCCCTCATAGGTAACGGACTCGTAGTTGTCGGTGTTGCCGGCGCCCAGCGCCTTGTCGATGGTGCGCTTGATGTTGTCGTTGGGCATGTTGGCTGCCTTGGCCTTGGCCACCACGGTAGCCAGACGGGAGTTATTATTGGGGTCGCCGCTGCCGCCCTGCTTGACGGCCACGATGATCTCCTTGGCGATCT
>ENA-UOJG01001944-UOJG01001944.1-human-gut-metagenome-genome-assembly--contig:-C47-NODE-1944-length-19425-cov-6.825968_pt1 | contig 19425 bp, 17 predicted proteins | sample MGYA00242340_ERZ723887 | MGnify/ENA metagenome assembly ERZ723887 | reverse complement strand
TTATATACGGAAGCAGTTCTGGAACATTCTGTATCTCGTCAAAAATAACAGGACCAGGGTTGTTTGAGAGAAATAGGCGCGGATCTTCTCGGGCCTGCTTTTGGACGTCGAGGGGATCCAAAGAAACATATTTGCGCCTAGGTTCCGCGATTTTACGCAAAAAAGTACTTTTGCCAACCTGGCGCGCCCCGATCAGCAATACGACGGGAAAGAATGAATTAATACGTTCAAAGGTGTCTTTTATATTGCGCTCTATAAACATAAAACTCCCACAATTAAAAATCTAATTTTAAATTGTAGGAGGTTTGGGGTGAAGTCAAGCGATTTTTCCCTACAATTCAAAATTTGGTTTAGAATTGAGGAAAATTTCAGATAATTAGTTCATAGTACTAGACAAAACACAGTCCTCAAGAAGTGATTGGCGCAAAAAGTCAAAGGTAGAAGAAATTACTTATTTGATAAGAATGCCTTCCGCATGGACAAAAGAGAAAAATGAAATGGCGGAAAAGTCAAAAATTCCCTGTGTTCGGGGTGTAATTGCAATATGTACTTGGGATAAAGAACCGGAGAGAATGTGGAAAAATTTATCTTATTGGAATGGCGAGTCTAAACATTTATACAATTTGCTGCTGATAATAATATTGCGGTGATAACATGGACGAACTTCGGCGGATATTTAATTTCTACCAACTCTGATGAAATAACTGAAAAACAATAAAAAGACTATGATTATATTTTCAACGATAGGCTTTCTGAGTGGGAAACTGCTTTTCGTAGAGCTTTGCATAAATACAATCTTCCCAAGAATGCAACAATGCTTTATGGATTTTCCGGTGCGCGCATATTGCCCACCGCATTGCTTTGCGAAAGCCCGACTATTTTCCGGAATACACATTCATGTAAATTCCAGTTATGCCCCCCTACCCCGAAAGCCAAAAATCTTGTATGGTTACTTACAACTGGTGAGTTGGAATATATTTGTAAAAAACATTTTTCATGTGATTCTAAACAATTTTCGCTATTAGATGTAAATTATTATGCCATTCATTTATGTGAAATTGTATATAAATATATATGACTATGTAAATGAATTTTCAACAATCGTCGGATTCTGAATCATCCAATATTTCATTTTGAACAATTCTTTGAAATTCGTGGTGTATGCTTTCGAAGTTACGTTTCAGATATTCGCTCAATATGTTATTGTTCATGATTTTTTCAATGAATGACGCGAGAATCTTCATCTCGCAGACGTTTTCCCTATACTCGGAGCGAATTTCCATTATTTTTGCCTGCATGTTTGAATGTTCTTTGGAGATGCTGCTCAAGATATCCGCCGAAATATAATTCTTGGGTTTGGGGCGTTTTTCTTCATACATTAGAGACTGCGGTGACGACATGACAAGTCCGCTTGCAAAATGTATGGTATAATTGTTTGCGTTTATCATGCACTGTGCAATTTCTATCTGGCGTGTCGGACGAACTTTTGCAAGCGCCCGCAAAACCGCGGTAGATACTGGCGCCGTTTTCAGTATTTCCCGCGTCCTACTGTCTATTCCCTCGGAAGCCCTGATTTCCATGAGAATTTTCTTTTTTTCTATATTCAAAGCCGAAGACATCCGGTTTATATCTACTCCACTTTTCAATGCCTTGGAGAACATTTTTGCCCGCTGAATGGGGTTGATGTAATTAACTTTGGCTTCCTGGGTATATCTTTCGTCGTCATAGGCCACAATACAGTCTATTTCTTTCTCCCCCAGCTCTTTGACCGCATAATAGCGAAGATGGCCTTCAACTATTTTATATTTGCCGGCTTCTCCTGTGGGATAGATAGAAATCGGCTGCAGAATCCCGACGTCCTTTATCGACGCAAGAATAGACTGGTATGATGCCAGTTTTTTATAGTTGGGACGCGAAACGGTCTCAATCAGATTTGAAACTTTTACCGTTACAACTCTAATGTCAAAACCCGCCTTGATTGTATCATTTGCTTCCATATCCGGTCTCCGCCAAAGTTTTGGGGATGTTATGCATTCCCTGTGAATGCATCAGATTTACGAAACACTCGTCTTTCAAAATTTTTGAAAAGGCGCCTTTGATATAATCCAGATTTTTCTGGTATATGTCGGCTTTGTGGAGATATCTTGCACCTTCTTGAATCTTCCTCTTGCATTCCTCTACGAAAGCCCGTCCTTTTTGCTGGTTCCCGACGGGTTTGCGCATCAACGTTCCGTCAGAACGGTTCTTCAGTATGGCACTTATATATTTCAAGGCGCCCGCCTTTATTTCCTTCTTTTCATAGGCGTCGCTTATAGCCCTTTGAATTTCTTCGTCTCCGCTGCATTCAGATATCAATACCGCAGTCCCGATCGAAAGCCTTCCGTTCATTACCGCTTTTAAAAGTTGATGTTCATTTTTTCTTATCAACTTTATGATTTCCGATGCATAGCTTTGCGGTATTCCCAATTTTCGGGATATTTCCATAATGGAATACCCCTCTTCTAAAAGTCTCTGTATTTCAGCGGGAAGCGCAGTTTTATTATATTGCTTGCGTGCAAAATTCTCGACAAGGCTCATTATATACAAATCTGCATCGTCGGCATCTATTACCCTTGCCGGGATTTTTTCCATTCCTTGGGTTTTGTATATGTTAAGGCGGCCTTCTCCGCAGGCCAGATCATAGTATAATTTTCCGTCTTCATTGCGGCGCGGGGCGACCACAATCGGGGTTTTAAGTCCGAGAGTTTTTACGCTTTCCCTGATTTCCGCATATTTTTTCGCTTCCCGGTTTCTTGAATTTATCACACGTATATCCGCGACATTTACCATTTTTATTACACAGTGTTTTCTCATATGGCCTCCTCTTGCAGTTCTTTTCGCTCAAACATGGCATAGAACCATTCAATATCGTCGTATCTGAATGTATCCATCAAAAGCCCGTTTTTTTCGCCGAGTTTTTTGTCAAACAAATCCATGTCATATTTGGAAATTACATAATAGTCTTTGACGGTGATATTATCCTGATTCAGTCTCACCGCTATTGTAAAATCGGCAATGTCTCGCCTTTCAAATTTAAGCATCCAAGAGGTCAATCCGTTGGGGGATGCGCGACACCTGCTTATAATAACGGATAGCGAGATCTCGCCGTTTATCATAATTCTGTCAAATCCATCGAAATCCAGGCCTCTTTCTCGAGCCTGCGCCAAGACTGAATCAATTATGTCGGAATGCATCTTACGGACAAAGCGATTAAGCTCTATATAGCTGTAGTCCCTATCCGGAGTATATCCGACGGCATGGTAAGCCCTTATAAGACTTCCAAACCTATGAGCATAAACTGCGCTTGAAGGCATGTCTACGGTTTCATTGATGAGAACTCCGCTGATCATTTTATGCCTGCTATACAGCTGGCGCAGCTTTTCCAGCAAATATTCGTCCGAGAGCTTCTTTGAGCGTTCAGCCATTATTTCTCGGACGCGTATAAATCGTTCTTTTTCAATGATGGCTTCAAATCCGCCTTCATAGCGAACCCAATCCTTCTGAGGATTTCTCCTTGTTATGCGCTTTGTGGAATATGGATTTTGTATTTCAATACGCCGCGATACCTTGTTGAACAAGTAATTCCCTATATACTTCTCATTTGTAAGTATCTGGCGAATCGTACCTATAGTCCATTTTCGTCCGAGATCGGAAAGTATTCCCTCGGAATTGAGCGTTGTGGCTATTTCGCCTTCTTTTTTACCATTGTCGACAAACATGGAATATATTCGCCTGACATTCCTTATTTCCTCGGGCGGCCCGGGAACCAGTACAACTCTGTCCGATTGTATGGATTTCCGCTCTCCATGGTTTAATATGCATTTGAAATTGCCCCTCTCATCTATCAGAGCGCGGCGCAATCCGTATCCGGCAAATCCTCCCTGCTTGTATCCTCGCCTGATTAAATTGCATTGCCCTTGAAGAACTTTTGCCGAAAGTTCGCGAACCATTTCATGGGCCATCTTACGTTTCACGATTTTTGACAGGTCGGCTGCGAAACTCCCATCATTTTCAAACATTTCCGCGCAATAGTGCACTTTTATTCCGGCTCGCTTGCATTCAAACTCATAATATGCCGCCTCATCCGGATCAAGAAAACGCCCCCAGCGGCTCACGTCATACACCAATATGTGCTTGAAGCGGGCCTTCCCGGATTTGATTAATTCAAGCATGCTTTTTATCCCGTCGCGCTTGTCTATCGTCACTCCGCTTTTGCCGTCGTCCGAGAATCTTACGTCTATTTTCAAGTTAAAGCGTTTGGCATATTTGCATATGGTCTCCATCTGATTATCGGTCGAATAATTCTGATGGTCGGTTGACATTCGGACATAGGCGGCTGCCAGTTCCGATGGTGTGTTTTTTGGCGGCATATGGCGCAAAGATTAATGATACACCTTTTCCCAGAAGTATGGATCAGCAATGTAATTGAATTTTCCTCTTATCTGGTGTATTCTCAAGACCGAAGGGCGGCAATGTGCATAAACACGTATTCTAATGATATGAAATCCATTTTTACAGGAATTAACATCGAAATATTGGGAATAAAGATGAATATGTTAAAAATTAACGCTACTGAATTCAAATATATCAATCCGGAAATAATCTGCTGTATAGAATCTAACGGGAAGTATTCGAATATATACGTTATTGATGAGGTCGTAGGGGGAGCAAGAATTGAAAACGGTTTCAAGAAAGTCATATCCATTGAATATTCGCTTAAGAATATTACCGTTTTCAGTACGCTGCATGCATTGCAAAAAGTCCTCCCCAGTTTTTTTTGTAGGGTGAACAGATTCAACATCCTAAACTTGAACAATACAATCGGAACACGCGAAAATGAAATATTTTTCAGGGGAGGACTTAAGAGAAAAATAAAAGGCAAAATAAAACGATTATAGGATTCAGGGTATAATTGGATAGATTCCGCCGCCATGATAGCCCGAATTTTAGGAGTCCATTTTATGGGAGAATTAAAATGGCTCCGGCATACGGTAATCGGCATTGAAACGGGGAAAAAACGCCCTCGCACATTTTAAACTACTGGATTATCGGAACTGCGCCCTGCTTATTAACGTCCATCAATGCAGCTGACGGACATTTTTCCATCCTTCTCTTATTCTTGTTCAACTTCTCGTCTGTATTCTTTTCCCAATGTCATACATTTGGCGATTTCGCCTCCCGTCTGCAAGTATGTATAATTGGGCATTTCAAAGAGGACGGGTTTCAGTTTGTTATAGTCCGGTTTTCCCTTGTCGTTAAGAATATCTTCCTCGGCATAGGTGTTCGCGATTTTGCAGATGAAATTATCAAACGTATCCGTTTCGTAATTATCAACCACTTCACACTCCATTGCCAACGGGCTTTCATCAATCACAGGCGTTCCGGCTTCACCCGGGCGCCAGGCAAAAACTCCCGATTTGTCTACCTTAGCCCCGCTGACGCTGCCTATGTAGTCGGCACGTTCCAGCATGGCTTCGTCCACTATATTGACGGACACTTTGCCCGCAGCTTTCACTGCCTGATTGCTGTAATGGGCCTTGTGCATACTCAGCATGATGCGGTCGTACCCGATGATGCCCACATGGGCAATAAGCAGCCAATTTACCTTTCCGTTTGCTTCCACACCCACCAGTGTTGCGGGCGTAGGATACAATGCCAGCGTGCGGCCAATGTTCTTCTTCATATTCTCTCTTTGTTTAAAACATTCTTCTTATTTAATATTAAATAACATGGAAGCATTGTCCCTCATAAACATTTCCGCGTATTGCGAAAGTTCCTTATCGGCGGCAAGCGTATTCTTTAGCCTGTCTAAGTTGTTCCGCAACGCATTATCCGGCAGATACGGGTAATCGGACCCGTAAAGAATATGTTCCGGCGAAGTAATGGCAAGCAAAGCGCGGATGACTTCCGCTGTGGGATTGCCCGCCAGGTCATAGTAAAGCCGCGACAGATTCCCCTCCCAGTCGATAGGCCGCATATACCCGTTACCCAGCATTGCCGGAAGAATAGATTTCATGCGCGGAATGGCAAGCGGCAGGAAGGAACCGCAATGAGGAACTACCACTTTCACATTCGGATAACGCACTAAGACATTTCGTGCTAGCATATTTGCTATGGCACGGGTAGTTTCCGCCGGATATTCGTACATTGCCAGCGGCGTAGTTCCGATGATTTTTTCCGAATAAGGAGTCGGCCGGTGCGGATGGATTATAACCACGGCATGGCGTTCGTCCAATACCTCCATTAGAGGGTCAAGTTCCTTATCCCCCAAGTATTGCCCGCGGCTGTTGGTCGCCAGCTTGATTCCGTCTGCTCCTAACGTATCAAGGGCATAGACAGCTTCACGGATGGCTGCATCCACGTCAGGCAAAGGAAGCGAGGCGCAGAACTTGAAACGCCCGGGATATTTTGCCTTAATTTCCGCCGAAACTTCATTGATCCGGCGGATGCAGGCGGCAGTTTCCGCCACGTCGCCGTAATAGGGTTGCGGAGCAGGCATGGTCAATACGGCGCAGCCTATTCCGGCGTTATCCATAAATGAGATATGCTTCTCCGCATCCCAATCGGGCAACGGGAAAGTTTCCTCCAATTCCGCCCCATGTCGCCGCAAAAGTTCCTTGTATTCCGGAAGAATTATATGCGTATGCACGTCTACCGGTTTCTGCGCATAAAGCATGATGCCTGACGCCAAAGCTGCCAAGCCGATTATGATTCTTTTCATTCCCATAATCCTGTTCATTTGCCGGTCAGCGCCTCTTGGTCTTCGGGATAACGCGCTCCGACTATTTCGATGCTGTCCAGATGACGGCGGATATCGGCAAGTTCTTCCGCAGTAAATCTAATGTCCGCTCCTCCGATATTCTCCTTGACGCGTTCGATGCGTTTCGTGCCGGGAATGGGAACGATCCACGGTTTCTGCGCCAAAAGCCAACCGATGGCGATACGGGCTGGAGTCGTTTTCTTCCGGAGAGCCAGTTTCTCTACATACTCCACTAAGGCTATATTGTGTTGCAGGTTCTCCGGTTGGAAGCGGGGGATAGCGGAGCGGAAATCCGTTTTGTCGAATGTGGCGTTGCGGTCGAAACGTCCGGTCAGCATTGCTTTCCCCAGAGGACTGAAGGGTACGAAGCCTATCCCCAGTTCCTCCAGCGTAGGGAGCAGTTCCTTTTCCGCTTGACGGTACCACATGGAATATTCGCTTTGCACCGCCGTAAGCGGACAGACGGCATGGGCGCGGCGGACTGTGGAAGGGGCGGCTTCCGACAAGCCCCAATGCAATACCTTGCCCTCCTTGATTAGCGAGGCAACCGTATCCGCCACTTCCTCTATCGGCGTGTCGGGATCCACCCGGTGCTGATAATAGAGGTCGATGCGGTCGGTGCGCAAACGGCGGAGCGACCCTTCCACCGATTTGCGTATTGTGGCGGGCTTGCTCGACAGGCTTACGGGACGGGCAGACTCATTAAGGTCGGGCATATCCGCCATATTATAGCCGAATTTCGTGGCTATGACCACATTGTCGCGAACGGGCTCCAGAGCCTCGCCCACCAGTTCTTCATTCTTGAACGCGCTGTAAACTTCTGCCGTATCGAAGAACGTAACCCCCAGTTCTACCGCATCCCTCAGCGTGGCAATAGCTTCTTCCTTGTGCGGATAAGGCGGATAACTCTGCGTAAACCCCATGCAACCAAGCCCTACTTCCGAAACTTCCAATCCTTGCTTCCCTAATATTCTCGTTTTCATAGCAATTATAATTTTAAGCTATTACCTGGTTTCAAAAATAATAATAATGTAACACACTGATTATGGAATACATTAATTTATTGAATAATTTATTGAATATATCAAGCAATCAATTCGACGTTCTATATTCCTCGAATAAGGAAGGGCGACGACATCGCACGCCGCTACGGAAGCGGTAATTTTCCAGCATAAGCCAGCGGATAAACGGCAGAAATTTTAGACTGCGTGAAAATATAGCGTTCGACCGCTGCGGCGTCAATTCCGGAGCCGACGATTCGGCATATGCTGCGGGCTTTCGGAACCGTCGCGCTGATTCTTGCCGTATGGGAAAAGTCGCGCCGCGGGATTCGGATTTTGACATGCGGTTGAATATTCGGAAAATTTCCCGCGATGGATGAAAAGTATTACAAGGTTATAGGCGCCGACGGAAGGTCGCCGACAACCCGTTTTGACTATTCGGATTATCTGCCCGAAAGCGACGGGATCCCCGGGAAGTGGCTTCCGGAAATACCGGACAGCCGACTGCTATCGGACGGATATTACGCCTCGAAATACTGGAATATGTGGTATGCGGAAGGCGCGCGAATTTACGAGGTCGAAATGCGCGGAATCTGCCGCGGAACGGGCGCGGGCGTCGAAAAGCAGGTGTGCTGCGCCCGGATAAGGCTGATTAGGGACGTCACCGACGCCCTTATCTCTACCCTGCCCGCCTGCGAGTTTCCGCAGCCGAAGGCTTCCGCAAATACCGGCGTTTTAAACACCGGAAGCCGCAACACGGGCAACTGCAACGTCGGGGATTTCAATACGGGCAACCGCAATACGGGCTCTCTCAACAGCGGGGATTTTAACACGGGCGACCGCAATTCCGGCATGGACAATGTCGGTGACGGAAATTTCGGAACCGGAAACGTCGGCTGCGAAAACGTCGGGCACTCCAATACCGGAAGCCGCAACAAAGGCTCATACAACAGCGGAAGCTGCAATGTCGGATTCGCGAACAGCGGCAGTTTCAATATCGGCAACCGCAATTCCGGCAACTGGAACATCGGCAGCCGACACTGCGGATATTTTAACACGCGCGAGCCCTGCGCGTTTATGTTCGACAAGCCGACAAATTTGAAATTTTCGGAAATCCGGCTTCCCAAATGGCTGAATTTTCCCAATCCCCGCGAAGCTTTCGAAACCGCAACGCGGGAGGAAATCGAACAGACCCTCGCCCTGCCCAATTTCGATTTCCGGATATTCGAGAAAATCACGGGCATATCGGAATCCGATTTCGCCCGCAAATTGGGAAAGGTTCCAACTGCCCGGCAAGCAAAAAAATATTAATATGGAATAATGCGATCGGCGCGCGGTTATGGCGCGAAATCAATTTGCCCGCCGCATGCGCTCGTCATTTCCTCGCGGCAGGGCATATTCGCGATCCAATGCGCCGGAGTGCGGCATTGGCGTTTTGTTCGACGTTACGATTTTTTTGCGCGCCAAAGGCAAAAAAAACCGCCGACAAATCAGATGGAATTATAGTATTCCCGCGCCTTTTTGTATATTTCGGATTCGCGGTCTGAGGCGCGGCGGAAATATTCGATGAGGGTGGCGTTCGCGTCGCGGCGCAGGCCGAGTGAGTAGAGCGCCTGGGCGTCGTAATAGTAGGCGCGCGCGCCCCAGTATTCGAATTTGAAATACGATATGAAAACCCTTTCAAAATAGGCGTGGGCCTTCGCCCATTCCCCCTGCTCAAACCAGTTGAGGCCGGTTTTGTACGCGGCTTCGGCGGCGAGCTCGCCGCGCGCCCTTTTGTTCATGACAACTTTCAGATACACGGCGTCGGCCTCGGAATATTTCTTCATGAGCCTCAGGGCGTCGGCTTCGGCGATGAGAAGCCTGCCCTGATAGGCGATTTCCGGCGGCGCGAGAAACTGCGCGGTTTTTGCGAAAGCCGCGCCCTTTTCGTAGTCTTTTTTCGAGATGTAGTACTCCGACAAAATCAGGGCGGCGCGCCATGAGAACGGAGCGCGCGAATATTTTGAGAGGGACTCTTCGAGGGCTGCGGCGTCGAAATCGTCCGAACCTCCCGCGCGGATTTGGTCGATTTTTTCGATTTGGCAGAAGAGAGAGAGTCCGGGCTGGGCGGGGGTTATTTTTTTGCCTTCGAGAATTTCGAGGCGCGCGACGGATGCGGCGTTCGACGGCTTCAAGCCCGCCGCGTCGACGGCCTCCGCGAAAGCGTCTTTCGATATGCACGCGTCTATGAAAATGTCAACGCCTATCGCCGAGGGGTCGGAGAAAGATCTTTCGAGCGGCCCGCGGAAATTCTTGAGGGCTTCCTCTTTTTTGCCGAGCCCCCACAGGGCGGAAGAGTAGTACCACGCAACCTCCGGCGAAGCCCCGCCTCCGGCGAATCCGGCGAGGGATTTTTCGGCGATTTCGGGCTTGCCGTTCAGCAGCGCTATGCGCGCGCACTGGACTGCGGCGGTAATTTTCATGTCGCCGGGCGCATGGGCGGCCGCGTACTCGAAGAGCTTGAAGGCGTCCGGAGAACCCTCGTTCGCGCCGATTGAGGCGAGGAAAAACGCCGCCATTCCGGACTCCGCCGAGCCGTCGAGCTCAACCTGCGAAAGGAGCTCCCTGGCGGCCGCGTAGTCTCCGCGGGCGTAGAATGAAGCTCCCCTCTCTATGAAATCCTTCGCCGTCCCGCCGTCTTCGGCGAACGCCGCCCCCGCCGCGGCGAGGACAAAAAGCATTTTCAGAAAAATTCGCATAATATGTTTTCCAATTCGTCCAAAGTTTTGATTTTTAAAATTTCGACGCGCGCTTTTTTGAAACCCGCCCCGCCCTTCAAAAAGCGTATCGTCTGGCTCTTTATATGGGTTACGTTTTCGGGGGAGACGCCGGAATCCCTGCCGTCGCACATAAGCCGCGCGTACCGCAGGGCAAGCCGCGCGCGCTCCGCGGGCGTCGGGGGAGCAAATTCCCTGCCCTCGATTTCGCCCCTGACCTTCAAAAACACCCACGGGTTCCCGAGCGCCGCCCTGCCTATCATAAAACCAGCGCACGCGCTGCCGCGCAGGCTGCCGGCGGAAAGCTTTTCCGCCGACCCGTTGCCGATTAGCGGAATCGAAAGGCCGCGCGCGGTGCGCTCTATCAAATCCCAATCCGCATCGCCCGAATACCCCTGCGACTTCGTTCGCCCGTGGAGGGTGATCATTTTAGCACCCGCATCCTGCAATGCGAGCGCGGCGCGGGGAACGGCGATCTCGCCGAGCGACCAGCCCGAGCGCATCTTCGCGGTGACGGGGGTCTTTTTGAGCGCGCCGGCCATTGCGGAGACGATTTTCGACATCCGCGGAACGTCCCGCAAAAGCGCGCTGCCCGCCCCCGCCCCGACGGCGTTCGGCGCGGGGCAGCCGAAATTCACGTCTATGAAATCCGGCGAAAGCCTTTCCTCTATGAGAGACGCGGCGTCGGCCATCTCGCGCGGGTCGGAGCCGAATATTTGGATTCCGAACGGGCGCTCGGCGTCGTCGAAAGCCATCTTTTCAAACACGCGGGCGGCTTCCGACAGGACGGCGCGGCAATAGACGAATTCGCTCACGCAGCCGTCCGCGCCGCCGGACTCGCGGAAAATCCTGCGGCATGCGCCGTTGGTATAGCCCGCCATCGGCGCCAAAAACAGAAAATTCCTTTTCAGAAAGTCCATACGACAAATCCCTGCGCCGCCTTGACGCAGAAGACGCCGACGTTGTAAGCCAAGTGCGCCGCAACGCACGGAATCAGGGAGCGCATTCCGTTTTGCGGACAAAACCTCAATATGTAAAAGACGATCGACGATGCGAACACGTTTGCGGAGTCGCGGAAAGCTTTTGCGGAGAAATCGAGGCTGAAAACCCCGTCGAAAATCGACCCGCCCTCGGGGACTGAAAAATCCCAGAAAAACGGATGGCACAGCGCGAAAAGCATGGAAAAAGCGAAAACGCTCCCCCAGAGCGCGGCCCTGCCGCGATTTTCGACGACGAGGTACCCCCTGAATACGAGCTCCTCTATAAATGCCGCCCCAATCCACGAAAACAGCGCCCAAAACGAAACTTTGGCCTGCTCCCCGACTTCGCCCGACGCTATTTCCGCCGCCGTGATTCCAGCGAGCAAAACCAGCCCGCACAGCGCGCCGGCCGCGGACAATCCAAGAGACGCCGGCCTCGCCCCGGGAAATTCCCCCTTGCGCCCCTTTCCGTCCGCCGCGAACCCGCGCAGATCGCAAACCCACATTTGAAAGAGCCACGCCGCGGCCGCGAACATCGCGATAGAGTAGAGCGCGTCGTCCTGAAACATTTCAGCTGACCGCCCCCCACGCGATTATCGCAATCTGCAATACCACCATCGCCGCCACGAGCGCGTAGACGCCGACGAAGAACTTGTCGGTCTTGTACTTCGTCTCAATCGGATTTTTGTCGTCTCTCATGGAAGGCATCGTCGGGAAATAGTTAAAATTTTCTGAAATTTCCCGAATCCGCCGGCTTTTCGCAAGCAAAAACGCCCGAAATTCCGAAAATCCGCGGCGAAAAGCGCGCCCGCCGCAATCTCCGCGCCCTTCGGACTTTCGACCGGGCCCGCCTTTCGGGAGTTTTTTCCGAAAAAAAGTGTTGCAACGCCGCCGCGAGTTCCGACAATGACAGCTTCATTTACACGATTTTTATCAACCAAAAAAAGGAATAAAAATGGCAATCAAAGTAGGCATTAACGGTTTCGGCCGCATCGGCCGCATGGTCTTCCGCGCGGCGATTGAAAACTTTGCCAACGACATCGAGATCGTCGGCATTAACGACCTCCTCGACCCCGACTACTTGGCTTATATGCTCAAGTTCGACTCCGTCCACGGCAGGTTTGACGGCGATGTAAAAGTCGACGGCAACTTCCTCGTCGTCAACGGCAAGAAAATCCGCATAACCGCCGAAAAGGATCCCGCCAACCTCAAGTGGGACGAAGTCGCCGCCGATGTCGTCGTCGAATCCACCGGCTTCTTCCTCACCGAAGAGCTCGCCTCCGCCCACCTCAAGGCCGGCGCCAAGAAGGTCATCATGTCCGCTCCCTCCAAGGACGCGACCCCGATGTTCGTCTACGGCGTAAACGACAAGTCCTACGCGGGCCAGAAGATCATCTCCAACGCTTCCTGCACCACGAACTGCCTCGCCCCCATCTCTAAGGTTCTCAACGACAAGTTCGGCATCAAGCGCGGCCTCATGACCACCGTCCACGCCGCCACCGCCACCCAGAAGACCGTTGACGGCCCCTCCAAGAAAGACTGGAGAGGCGGCAGGGGAATCCTCGAAAACATCATCCCCTCCTCCACCGGCGCGGCAAAGGCAGTCGGCAAGGTTCTCCCCGAACTCAACGGCAAGCTCACCGGCATGTCCATGCGCGTTCCCACCTCCGACGTTTCGGTCGTAGACCTCACCGTCGAGCTCAACAAGGAATGCACCTATGAGGAAATCTGCAAGGCCATGAAGGAAGCTTCCGAAGGCGAGCTCAAAGGCATACTCGGCTACACCGACGAAGCCGTCGTCTCCACCGACTTCCGCAACTGCCCGAAGACCTCCATCTTCGACGCCAAAGCCGGCATCCAGCTCGACCCGACTTTCGTCAAGGTCGTTTCCTGGTACGACAACGAATGGGGCTACTCCAACAAAGTCTTGGAAATGGCCCGCGTAATCGCCAAGTAAGGGCGGAACGCTTTAACGCGGAATGCTCTGCGCATTCTCCGGCGCAAAAACGGGCGCGCTTTCACGGCGCGCCTTTTTTTGCGCACACGCCGCTTGCGCCATGCGAACGGCCGGTTTATCCGCATTCGATAAAGCAAAAAAGAATCCCCCTGAACTCCCGCGATAAAGTCGCGGTCTTGCAAAAACGGGCGCGCGTTTGCGCGCATTCTATCCTGTGCAGCCGCCTATTGGCGGTACGCAATAAAATTTCATCAAAAAGAAAAATTCCCCGGTCGCGCCAAGTCAGTGGAAATAAAAAAACGGGGCGCGTTTTGCCCCTTATTTCCCCTTTGCCGCGCGCGGCCCGCCAAAAATTTCCCCGAGCCCAACCTGCGGCGAGCGCGCTGCAAAGAGAGAATTTTGACAAGCCGATTTCCGGAGCGAAAACGCCTCCCCGACCCCGCAAACGGCAAATTGCAGGACGCGCGCCGGAACGTTTGCGGCAGTTCCCGCGGCGAAATTTCATTGACGCTGCGGCGCGCAAAAAATATTGTAGGTTTATGAGAAAGCTGTTTTGTCCGCTAACTATCCTGTTTTTTGCCGCCGCCGCTTTTTGCGGCGATGTCTCCGATATCGTCGGCGACGTCTCAATGCCGCCGCCGGACGACATATCCCAAAAATTTCCCTACGGCATAACGGCGAAAACCCCTCCGTACCTGCAAAAAATCATAAACAAAAAAGGAAGGGCGCCGTACCGCATGAATCTGCGCATATTCCAGGGTTGCCCCACGATAGAGGCATCCGACGGCGGCAGGCTCTGGGCGGCGTATTTCGGCAGCAACGAGCAAATCGAGGGCGGCGAGAGATTTTCCCCGAAAGACAAAATATTCGCCCATCAGCCCAACGAGACAAACCATGCCGCGCAATTCGCGGTGGTTTCGACGAGCTCCGACGGGGGAAAGTCTTGGAAGGAAGCGTTCGTATTCGACCCCTCGAAGGTTCTCAACGGCTCGTCGAGCGACCCGCTGCTCTGGAAGGACGCCGACGGAAAGATACGCTTTACGGTCGTCAGGAATATGGACGTGGGCGACAGGCAAATCGGCCCGACCGCCACCTGGGAGTTTGTGATGCTCGACCCCGAAAGCGAATCCGCCGGCTGGTCGGCGCCGAGGCTCGTCTGCAAAAACAACGCCTCCGTGATGAAGCCCGCGGTATTTCCGGACGGGTCGATTCTGCGCGCAGGCGACACGTTTTCGATGGGCGGCAACCCGCAAAGGGCGTTCTTTATAAAAGAGTCGCGCGACGGCAAAATCGAATTCGCCTCGCGCCTCATAAACTCGAAAAAGAGCGACCCCAAGACGACTTTCGCCGAGCAGTCCGTAATATTGCGCAAAGACGGCTCGCTCTTCTCCACGCTGAGGCGGAAGGGGGGAGATCCCGTCACCGGCTTCGAATCGCGCGACGGCGGGAAAACGTGGAGGGAGGTCGGATTTCCGCTCAAAGTTTCGATAGACACGAAAGCCGCGCTTTTCAGGGCGAAATCCGGCAACCTGATACTCGTGGCAAACGACGTTCCCATAGCGGAAATGAAGGACGGAAAGCCGGTGTTCGGCGAAGTCCGCGGCGCCGGCGGAAAAACTTTCAGGCCGGGAGGGGCGCGCTACTGCATGACGGCTTTCATAAGCTACGACGACGGAAAGACCTTCCCCAAAAAAATTCTGCTCGACGAGCGCCAGACGAGCTACCCGTCGGTATGCGAGCACAACGGCCATTTTTACATCGCCTACGACCACTCCCGAGGGGGGTACAAAAAGCAGGAGATTCTGATGGCAAAAATTACGGAGGCCGACATAGAGGCGGGCAAACTCGTAAGTCCAGGTTCCGCGCTGAAAATGGAAATATCCTCCCCCTCAAAGCACGGCGGAGGCAGGCGGGCGGACGACAACCTGCTCTGACGCCTGCCCCTCCGCGACTCCCGCCCGCGCCCCGCGAAATCCGGCGCGCCCGTTATGGGGAATTTCAAGATTTGCCGAAAAGCGCAAAAGGCGCGCTTCCGGCGGCGGAAATCCGCTTTCCGATTTGAACGGAAAGCGGATTTTTTTGCGCGCAACTTTTCCGGAACGCCGGCTCCGGCGCGTCAAGCGGATTTGCAAAATGATGTTTTTTAGCGCGAAAATTTTCCGAATTTGTTTGACAGACAAACGGAGGCGGACATTCTATTTTAGCACGTACGTACAAGCTAAAACCGCAATGAACGAACCGCGCGAAAAGGAAACAACAGGCACACGGGAGAAAATACTGCGCTCCGCCGAAAAGCTGATAGGCAAAAAGGGATATGCGCAGGTTTCGGTGCGCGACATCGCCGAAGACGCCGGCGTTTCGCTCGGCCAGATAACGTACCATTTCAGCAGCAAGGACGCCCTTTTCATGGAGATCGTAAGAAACCTTACGTCCTCCTTTCTCAAAGACTTCAACAAGACTCCCAAGGGCAAAAGGAGCGGTCGCGAAAAGGCTGCCGAAATACTCAGGCAGTCAAAAAACGCCCTCTTGAAGTCCCCCGACAAACGCAAAATGCTCATGGACTTCTCCAACATGGCGATTTGGTCGGGAGACTACGCCGCCGAGTTCAACAGCCTGTTTTCCGAGATGGAGCGCGCCATAAAGGAGGATTCCCCCTCCGCCGACGGCGCGGACTGTTCGGAAATCGTCAAAATCGCCTCCGCGATAACGATCGGAGCGTCGATGTTCCACCTCATCACGGGCGACAGGGAAATTCTCGGCATTTTTGACAAGGTCGCCGACGCCTTTGAAAAAAATTTTGAAAAATGAAAATTAAATCAAAGGCGTTTCTTATGTCCGCATTTTCAATATCCGCAATAACTCTTGTTTCAGCGGCTATTTCAGTGTTCGCATTCGGCGAAACGGGCTGGGTTTATTCGGAAGGGGGCGCGCTCGAAATACTGCAAGCCGTCCTGTTGGCATGCGCATTTATATATTATGTGACCGCCCTTTTGCGGAAGGGCGGCGAAAGTGAACGCATGATAACGCTGTTTTTCGCGGTGCTGATGTGGGCGTTCATATTGCGGGAGGTCGATTTCGACAAAATGGGCCTTCCCGCCGCCGCGGTGTTTATGCTCTACGGAAAGGGGCGAATTATAACGCTCGTCGCCGGATTTTCCGCAGCCCTCATCGGCGCCGCCATGAAATTCAAACACTATTTGAAAACTGCGCTTAGCTTTCTCATGTCGGCGCGCGGAGCGCTTATGGCGGCGGCGTGCGCCATGCTGTGGACGGGATACCTATTTGAGCACGTTATCGAGGTCTCAAACGCCGAGCTCTACGAGGAGGGCTTTGAGCTCGCCGCCTACTGCCTGATACTCGCCTCCGCCGCCATGACGGAGAAAATTTCCGAGGCCGACCCCGCGAACGCCTCCGGCGGGGCGGCATGAGGCGGCATTTTCACGCCCCGCGGAACGCCGCCCCGCCCGCGGCTTAAAAATCTTGCATTTCGGCGGAGCGCGCGCATTATTGCGTGAAAATTTCAACAAAAACCAACCGCAAAAAATATGTCACAGATAAAGACTATAAAGGACGTAAACCTCAAAGGCAAAAAAGTCTTCGTGCGCGTGGACTTCAACGTTCCCTTCGACAACAAGGGCGAAATCAGCGACGACACCCGCATCGTCGCGGCTCTGCCGACCATAAAATACCTCATCGACGAGGGCGCGATGGCCGTGCTTACAAGCCACCTCGGACGCCCGAAGAGCAAGGCGGACACCCAGTTCTCGCTCGCGCCCGTCGCGAAGGCGCTCTCCGAAAAGCTCGGCAAACCCGTCGCGTTCGTGGACGACTGCATCGGCCCGAAAGTCAAGGAGGCGTGTGCGGCAATGAAGCCGGGAGACGTCGTGCTCCTTGAAAATTCCCGCTTCTACCCCGAGGAAAAGAAAAACGACCCCGAATTCGCCAAAAAGCTCGCGGAGGACACGGGCGCGGAAGCCTACGTAAACGACGCTTTCGGCACCGCCCACAGGGCGCACGCAACGACCGCCGGAGTCGCCGCATACCTTCCGATCAAGGTCGCCGGCCTGCTCATAGAAAAAGAGCTCGAATTTCTCGGCTCCAAGACGGAAAATCCCGACCGTCCATTCACCGTCATTCTCGGCGGCGCGAAAGTCTCCGACAAAATCACCGTCATAGACTCGCTCCTCGACAAGTGCGACTCAATGCTCATCGGCGGCGCGATGGCGTACACTTTTGCGCTCGCGCAGGGCAAGAAAGTCGGCAGCAGCCTCGTCGAAGCCGACAAGGTTGACCTCGCCAAAGCTGCACTCGAGAAGGCGAAAGCCAAGGGCGTCAACTTCCTACTGCCCGTTGACAACGTCGTTTCAAACTCCATAGATTTCGCCGGCGGAACCGTCGGAGAGCTCAAAGTAATGGAAGACATCGAGGACGGCTGGTCGGGCGTGGACATCGGCCCCAAGACCGTCGAGCTCTACAAGCGCGAAATTTCCAAGAGCAAGACCATTCTCTGGAACGGCCCCATGGGAATTTTTGAAATCAAAGCGTGCGCGGTCGGCACTTTCGCCATCGCCGAAGCCGTCGCCAAAAGCGACGCCGTCAGCATCGTCGGCGGCGGAGACTCCGTCAAGGCTGTCAAGAAGAGCGGATACGCCAAGGACGTGACGTTCATCTCCACGGGCGGCGGAGCCTCGCTGGAATTCCTCGAAGGCAAGGAGCTCCCCGGAGTCGCCGTCCTCGACAGAAAATAATTTCAAACGCAAAAAGGAATAAAAAATGTCCCGCAAATACTTCATAGCAGGCAACTGGAAAATGAACAAGACGGCCGCCGAAGCGGCCGCCCTCATCGGCGCGATAAGGGAAAAAATCGGCTCGCAGACGAAAGTCGACGTTGCCGTATGCCCTCCCTTTACCGCAATAGACGCGGCGTCAAAAGCGCTCGCGGGCTCCGAGATAAAGCTCGGCGCGCAGAACATGCACTTTGAAAAGAGCGGCGCGTTCACCGGCGAAGTCGCCGCCGACATGCTCAAAGAGTTCGGCTGCGCTTACGTGATACTCGGGCACAGCGAACGCCGCGAGTACTTCAAAGAATGCAACTGCCTAATCAATAAAAAGGTCAAGGCGGTTCTCGCCAACGGCATGAAGCCCATCCTCTGCGTCGGCGAAAAGCTCGAAGAGCGCGAGGCGGGCAAGACGCTCGACGTCGTTTCCGAACAAACCGTCAAGGGCCTCGAAGGATTGACAAAAGACGAAGCCTCCAATGTCGTCATAGCCTACGAACCCGTATGGGCGATAGGCACCGGCAAGACCGCAACCCCCGCCATGGCGCAGGAAGTCCACGCGGCAATCCGCAAGATTCTCTCCGACGCTTTCGGCTCGGAAGTCGCCGAGGGAATGCAAATACTCTACGGCGGCTCGATGAAGCCTGAAAACGCCGACGCGCTGCTCGCCGAAAAAGACATCGACGGCGGTCTCATTGGCGGCGCGGCCCTCAAAGCCGACAGCTTTGTCGCCCTCGTCGAAAGCGCGGCGAAGGCGTAAAGGCGCTCTAAAAATCGGATTGAACCCCGCATGGCGGCAGGCGCGTTTGCGCCGCCGCTTTTTTTGTCTTTCGAGCAGTCCTTTCCATATCCATAGCGAAGGCGCGGAAAACGGGTGCGGGAGGCGTTCTGCCGAGCTGAGCGGACAAAGAAAAAACGGATGAAGGAGGTAAATTTTTTGCAAGGCGGCAAAAAAACGGAATCGGGAAAAGAATTTTATATGACAAAATAATCTTGACATTGTAAACATTCTCCTCCATTTGAAATTTTACATGAAACACCTGAATCTCCCCTCATTAACCGCATTTATGATGCCGTTTGCCGTCGTTTTCCTTATTTTTACAATGCGGACGCGATGTACGGGGGGCTCGCCGACAAGATAACGGTTGAGG
>ENA-UOJG01001939-UOJG01001939.1-human-gut-metagenome-genome-assembly--contig:-C47-NODE-1939-length-19444-cov-20.212749_pt1 | contig 19444 bp, 16 predicted proteins | sample MGYA00242340_ERZ723887 | MGnify/ENA metagenome assembly ERZ723887 | reverse complement strand
AGGTGATATATTATGGCAAGACCAATAGCTCCAACTCCTGATTTTGAAGGAGAAGATGCGATAAAACTAGCAGAGGAATTGTTAAAACCTCCGTCAGAAAAACATAAAAAATTAGTTGAAGAAATGAAAAAACAAAGATTTGTACCAATGTTTTAACTATTTTCTTCTAATTTTTTTATTTTTTCCAAATCAATATAAAGGCTGAATTTTTTTTCAGGATCTTTTTTTATAATCTCTTTTATTTTTTTGACATTTTTCTCATCATTTCTATAATATTCAAAACCGTGTTTATCTACATAGAACCCGAATGCTGAAGCGTAAGCATCTATTGTGATATATCTGAATCCTACAGTCTCTTTGATATTTATAATGTTCATTAATACATTTTTGAATATGTGGTTTCCCAATTCTTTTCCGGCATATTTCTTATCAATGGCGAATCTGCCGATTTTGACTGCAGGAACAATATTTTTATTTCCTATTAGATTTAATTCTTTTTTTATTATTTTTTTGAGCTTTTCATCTCGGATGTTTCCTATTTTAAAGGTATCTGTTAGTAATGATACAAAACCAATGATTTTATCTTTACACATTATTAGGTTTGTGGAGTTAAGATAAAGTTCCTGTTGAGTCAAAGCATCATTTCTTAAAAATTCCGTTAGGTCCTTCGAAGAGCATTCAAAATCTGTTAAAACGTGTTCTACTGTTAGAGGCTGAAATTGATAATGGTCTTTAATGTATTTAGTGTTCATATAATAGTCTTTTAGACTTATAAGATATTAATTTTTTCTTATAGATAAAATAAAGAATATTAATTTGATTAAACATGATATCAATCGCTTAAAATTTATATAACAATAAATAAAATCCCCACATTAGAAAAAATAAAGCAATAACACAATAATATACTTCAAACAGTAAACGATTTTAACTAAGAATCTGAATAAAATGATGCTAATTTAACAAAAAAAACATGCCTATAACCTAAAGGATATAATCAATAGTTGGTAAGATAATTATAGCTATAAATTGTTAAGCTGTTATTTTAATAGAATAAGGTTTTATTTATTTCATTCATATAACATTTATAATTGATTTTGATTATTAGGATATAGCTACAATAACCACAATAGGGAAATTATGGAAAAATAGCCATTGGTTAGAAAATTTTTTAACTGGATATTCCATAAGATTTTTTTTATAAAATATGGAAAAATATCATTTATTTTTAAGAAAATGAATAAAAACAGATAATAACTAAATAAAAAAAGAAGAAGGTGTTGTTTAAAAATCAAACAACTTTTTAAGCAGTTTCAGTCATGATTGGAACTACTTGTTTTTTACGTGACACAACGCCTTCAAGTAATGCAGTGTTGTCCTCTAATTTAACATTATAAGCTTTTTCAACAAGGTCTGCCTTATCACCAATAGCTATTACCTGTGAATTGCTGTTTACGATGTCTGTGATTAAAAGCATGAATAGATCAAGATTTTCTTTTTCGATAACCTCTTTAATACCTTCTTCCAATTCATCTTTCATATCTAAAACATCACTGATACTTGCAGTATTTACCTGGTTTACAATTGATTTAACATCTTTAAAATCGATTTGTTTAGCATCTAAAGCTAAAATCTCTTGGATTGTAAAGTCAGATAAGTCAGTTCCTGCTTTTAACATTTCCAATCCATAGGTTTCATAGTCTATCTCTGCAATTTCAGCAAGCTCTTCCAATGCTTTTTTATCGTCTTCAGTAGTTGTTGGTGATTTTAAAAGTAAAGTGTCTGAAATGATTGCAGACAACATTAAAGAAGCAATATCCTTAGTAATTTCAACACCATTCTCTTTGTATAACTTGTATAATATTGTCTGAGTACAACCGACAGGTTCCAGTCTGCAGAATAATGGATAGCTAGTGTTAAAAGCAATTTTATGATGATCCACGACTTTTACTATATTGGCATTTTCCAGATTTTCTGCAGATTCGCTTTGACTGTTATGATCAACCAAAATAACAGAAGCATCATCTTCAACACTGTCAATAAATTCTGGAGCTTCTATATTAAATTGATTTAAAATAAATTCTGTTTCCTTATTAAGATTTCCTAATCTATAAGCTTTAGCATCATTATTGCCAAGTGCATGTTCTAAATTCTCCATTACTAATGCGGAGGTTATTGTATCGCTGTCAGGACTTTTATGTCCGAAGATATAAGTTTTTGCCATTTTTATCCCTCAAAATTTTATAATAATTATTATAGCCATTTCCATTAATTAATTTTTTTAAGCTGTTACTTCATTTTTACCTTTTTTAGCCCATTTAACAATGCGCATTGTAATAGGTTGAGCTACAAATGTCCATATGAACATTATTACAAAGTGTACGATAATCATAATAGCTATATTGTACCAGTCTACAGTAAATGCAAATGCAAGTGAAATAAATATTGTGTTGTCTAAAATTTCGCCAACTGCAATAGCTATAATGGATTTGTATCCTGCATCGCCAGTAGCTGACCTGTTTTTGATTATAGTGGTCAATTTTGCATTAACAAAGTTACCAACAAGGTAAGATGTAAATGAAGCTATTAACATTCTTGGTGTCTGTGAGAAGATATATGCATAGCTGCTCTGGCCTTCCCAGAATGGTGCTGCCGGAAGAAGTATTGCAATGGTAGACACTAGAACAAAGAGCAGGTTACATAAAACACCAAATATAATTGTTTTTTGAGCAGACCTCTCTCCGTAGACATCTGCAATTACTGATGTAAGAATAAATACTACAGGATAGATTATTACTCCTGCAGGGACAGTTAAACCCCAGAATCCAAGATTCAAAATTTTAATGGTTACGATATTTGTAGTTACAAACGCTACACAAAAAATAGTTATAAGAATAATCTTTTTCTCTATGTAATCCAAGTTTAGATTTATATAAATTCCTCCCATTTCAAAATATGTATATATTTTTGCTTATTTTAATATATAATATTAAAGTAAGGGATTTTAAGTTTTCTGAGCCTTGTTTTGAAAATATGTCGTGCAAAATAAATAAATATTAAACTGCTGAAATTATCTTTAAAGCAATAAAACGAGATGATTAAGGTGAGATATAAGAAAAGTTCTAAAAACAATAAGATCCGTTGTGAAATTTGCGCTAATTACTGTAAAATCAGTGATGGAAAATTTGGAATTTGTAAACAGTTTAAAAATGTAGGTGGAGATATGGTTGATATCGGATATGGCATCATATCAGCTGTTAATGTTGATCCTATTGAAAAAAAGCCACTAGCTAGATTTTTACCAGGCACGATGACATACTCATTAGGAGGATTTGGCTGTAATATGGGATGTCTGCATTGTCAGAACTACAGTATTTCACAGGAATATGATGAATTTTCACCATCCATCAAAATGCTTCCAGAAACGATTGTGGAAAATGCAATCAACTATAACTGCAAATCAATAGCTTGGACATATAATGAACCTACTATACATCTGCCTTTTAACAAAAAAGTTTCACTGCTTGGCCGTGAGAAAAATCTTAAGATTATCTATGTAAGTAACGGATATATGTCAGATCAGTCAATTGAAGAGATTCTAACATTTGTAGATGCATTCAATATAGATTTGAAGGGAATGAGTCAGGATTTCTATAAAAAAATATGCAAAGCAGATCTGGACGTGGTTTTAAGCAACATTGAAAAAATCTACAATGGAGGAAAGCATATCGAAATAACCAATCTCCTGATTAATGGAGAGAATGATTCAACTGAAGAAATAACTAGCTTAATAAGATTTATTGCCGATAACTTATCTACAGAAGTACCCATTCATTTTTCAAGAGCATTTCCATATTACAAAATGAAAAATATAGAACCAACAGAAAAAGATACTCTTTTTAAAGCAAAAGAAATAGCTGAAGATTTTGGAATGAAATACGTTTATCTAGGAAATATTTAAAAAAAATAGTGTTTTTGATGGGATTTATTGTTCCCATCTTTTTCTGTCAAGTAATTCTTGACGTTTTCCAGGATTCCATCCGCCTGAAGATGATTTTGCACGACCTACTTGTTGTACGTAACCTGTAATACGGTCATACCATTCCACATCATCTTTTTCACCACATGAAGGACATACATTGTTTAATCCTTTCATCAAGGTTTTACATTTAAGACAGAAACTCATAGCTGAACTGTAAGCCCAGAAACCGATATCAGAATTACGAGCTATTTTATTGGTTAAGCTCATTAATGAATCTGGATCAGCATATGATTCTCCCATGAATGCATGGAAGATGTGTCCACCTGGAGTTAAGCTGTGGTATTGTTCTTCGATTTTTATTTTGTCAATTAATGAGACACCAGTGTCTACTGGCACATGTGAAGAGTTGGTGTAGTAATTAGCATTTCCATCACCTTGTACAATAACTTTGTCTCCGAATTTCTCTTTATCTAAGGTTGCGAATCTGTAAGCAGTAGATTCTGCAGGTGTTTGGAGAACAGACCAGCGTAAACCAGTTTCTTCTTTTAATGCTTCTGCTCTTTGGTTAATGTATTCGAGACATTTGACACCGAATTTGTTTGCATCAGGATCATCGATTCCTGCACCGAATAATGCTAATAACATTTCGTTAAGTCCGACAAAACCGAAGGATAATGTTGAGTTTCTGATTCTGTAGTAGGTGTCGTCTTCTACTTTTTGGTTAAGGAACGGTAAAATTCCATAGTTTTCAAAGCAGTTAAGACCTTGTTGTCTACGCATCATTAATGTTTCAACAGCCAAGTCCATGTATTCGTCGAGATATTCGAATACTTGGTCTTCGTCTTTTGATTGGTATCCGATTCTTGGGAAGTTTAATGTTACGTATGCAAGGTTACCTGTACGGAGACAGTCTTCATCCCAGTCCCCAGTCCAGGTATCTTGAAGACAGGTCCTACATCCCATATAGTTAGCCATTTCATTTCTGTAGTCTGGCAACATGTTTACAAAGTAAGATGAACCGTATTTTGCAGACAATTCATGAACTAAACGTAAGTCTTCATCATAATCCCCTTTAAGTGTTTCTTTACGTAATGTGTAAATAGTGTTAGGGAATAAGTGTGGTTTTCCTTCTTGGTCTCCGGCAAGTAATGTTTCGGTAAATGCTTTTTGGATAAGACGTGTTTCATCTTCAAAGTCACCGTAAGTTCCGACAACTTCTCCTTTTGGACCGTAAGCAGTTACGTCTTCGAGGAATTTTGGAACACCGAATTCTAATGCCATACTTGTAAATGGAACTTGGGAACCTCTAGCAGCGTAAGCCATGTTCAAATTATAAACGAGCATTTGGATACATTGTTTGATTTCATCATATGAACGGCCAGTTGCAAAAGGAGCTACAAATACGTTCCATAAACTCATACCTTGACCACCACTCATGTTTTGTTGAGCAGCTAACATTACTTCACCAGTATGGTTCATTAAAGTTTCCATGTGACTTGGAGCACCTGCAACTGAAGTGTGGTCTCCAGTTCCGTCTACTTTAAGTCCGTATTTGATAAAAGTACGTATATCATGTTGCATACAGTTTAATGGTCTTCCTGCGAAGAATTCAAGATCGTGAATATGAATATCTCCTGACATGTGTGCATCTGCAAGATGTGATGGAAGTATTTTTAAAAGAGCGTATTGTTTTAATGCTTCATCAGCTACGTATTTATGGATACTTTCAGGATTGTGAATCATGTTTGCGTTACTGCGGTCACCGTTTTCAATAAGAGATGTGATGTTGTATACAGGAATTCCAAGACGGGTGTACTGTTTTCTTAAATCTTCAAAACCATATTCTAAAAGCTTTGCGTTTACCATTTCCCTTATAATAGGTGCGGTTAAATAATCAACATTTAATTTTTTAAGTTCTTTCCATACATCAGAAGCTATTTCAAATGCTGTTTCCTGTGAAGCACCAGTTTCTTCAATTAAGGTATTTGCAATCTTTGACATGTCAAATGGTTCGATTGTGTCTCTTGAGGTACGTACTTTAAGTTGAGCATTAGCTAAATATTTATTAGCTATTTCGCTATCAATATCCTCCAATGTTTCATATACGATTTTTTTCATTTCTTTTGTTGTAATTCCGTCATATATTTGACTTACAACTTCTGCAATTACCCTGTCAGATTCAAAGAAAGGAACTTCTACTAAAATTAATGATTTTACCAATTTTTCGTAACTGAATCTTTCTTTTATACCACTATTTTTTATTACATTTATGTCTACGTTATTATTTAACATAGCTGCAACGTCAGAACTCTTATCCATATAAATCCCTACACTATTTTACTATTTAGTAAGATGATAATTATCATCTTACTAATTACTTTTAATTCTATTTCTTGTCGTATATAAATTGTTCGTTTTGTAGCGAACAATGATTGAAACATCCAAAAAAAGTCTAAATTATAATATGTTTTTCGACATTGTTAAAGTTATTCACCAAGGTATAAAAACCTAAAAAAATAGTAAAAATAGCCCATTAGAAAAATATGTCCAATGAGCTTTGTTTTGATTTATCACTTTCAAACAAAGAGTTAATTCCAAATTCTTGAATTTCTAACCTTTGTTTTAAATAATGAGAAACAGGATATCTGTTTACCAAATCTTGTGAGATTTCCAAGTACTTTTTAACAGACCCTTTTGACACACTAAGTATTAAATTTCCACCGCATTTACACTTTCCTGTAAGAGGCATCCGTCTGTACTTTGCACCACATTTTGTACACCTTACTTTCTGCTTTGAAAATGCCCTGGAGTTACCCATAATATCTGGTAAAAAGTGAGAGGATAAAACCTTTTCAACAACACCTCTTTGATCAACAGCACGGATATTTTCAGCTAGTGAAATTTGAGCTTCAACCTTTTCTTTCATTGAAGGCAATCTTTTATATAAACAGACTGTAGGTCCGGCATGAATACTGGAGGTATGATGTGAAAACATTAATCCCTCATATTGTTTTGGAGTACCTAAATGCATCTCAACATTATCTATCAGGTCTAAAACCTCAGAAGGCTTTAAAGGATCTTTGGTCTTTTCATAAAACTCAACAGGGAATCTCTCAAAAATATCTAAATTATGGGATTCGTCATCGATTTCCTCAGGATCGATTCTTGAAGATAAAACTAAAGGTGCATCCATACTTCCGCCTCTTGTACTTGGCAAGTATGTTTTTGAAAAATTTATTAAAGCATCTAAAAGAAGCATAACTGCATCTTCATCACTATCACAGTTTCTACGTTTAGCAGAATGGAAATAAGGATGAGCATAACATGCCAGTGCTTTTGTAAAACCGACAATTCTTCCAAGAACTCCTGCAGATGTATGGGGAGCGAGACCAGCTATTAAATGACCTATTAAATCAGATTTTGATTCGACATTATAAAATGTGTCCATTCCATAATATTTTTCAAGCTCATCATCAATAAAATGAGCAACACGAACAAGATAGTCAGCACAGTTATCTGAAATTACGACATCCTGCACTTTCAGTTCTATAATCTGTTCATCACTTTCAATTGGCTGTCCATAACAGTCATGTTCATAACCCATTTCAAGTAGTTTTTCAACTGTAACGCCAATTTCCTTAGGGATGAAATGTGTAAGAGGCAAATCTGTTGAATCATGACGTATAGTAGCATCTTTAAATGTGAATACGTCATTTTTAGCCCTTAAAATTCCTTTTTCTAAAGGTTCTGGAAGTTTTGATTCAGAAATCATTCCAATAACCCCTTTAACTTCATCTACTTTTCGAACACCAACATTATCAGAGGCTTTTTTGAGCATTCCAGATAGATTAATATTTTTCTCACCAGATTTTCCAATAGTAGTTGGAGCACCGCAATGAGGACAGATTGAATTAAATGAACCTAACTTACATTTAGTACAAATGCGTCTAGCCAAATCTATTCTAATATTGCCTTTTTTACTAGCTTCTGCAACTAACCTTCTACTTCCACCATAATTTCCAATAGGGAATAGACTGTGTGGAGCCGGTTTCATCAATCTTTCTTTGGATTTTTCAGGCCTTCCAACACGAGTTCCAATATAAACCGGAGCTTTATTCTTGATTTCAATATCCAAAATATTATTTAAAGATTCTAAAGTAGAATCTCCCTCATCTAATTTAGCTACCAAGGTATTTATTAAAGCATAAGCGTCATCTGGTTCAATAACTATTTTTTCACCATCGATAATATGTGGAACTCCAATAATCTCCAGAACTCTTTTTCTATAGTCCAATGGTAGTTCTAAACCTTTTTCATCATCATATTTATCCTTATTTTCAAGTATCAATTCTATAAGTGAATTCAAATCAGCTATTGTAACATCATTGTAGCAGTAAGTGTAAAGGGGATGTAATGGAACGTCATATTTTTTAGATATTTCAAATGCTTCTTTTGAGCTTAAATCTCCTTTTTCAAGTCTTTCTAATTCAAGCTCATCTCCAACTCCATTTTCAATCAAAATGTTGGTCCACCATTCCTCACACCATCCAGACTCAAGTAATGGCTGATTGTTTCTTAAAAATTCCCCGAATGCAACTAACATGTCTCCTAAAAAGAGGATTTCTCTAATTTGATTTTTATATTCCTTAGCTTTTTCTATAGTGTCGACTTTAACCACATTACCGTTTTTAAGTTTTACAATAGGCCCTTCAATTGAATCCACTGGAACTACACAGTTTCCTTTTCCAGGATGTTCAATTTTAAGCTGTGTTCCAACAGCCAAAAAATCAAGAAGAGTCATAGTAGCTGGATGAACTCCCATAGCTGCCAATCCAGTATTTCTAGACCTTCCATATCTCAAACGAAAAGCGCCTTTCTCAGAGGGATATCCAAGAACAGGCCTTCCGCCAATGATATCCTGAATATATTTAGGTTCAGTTACAATGTCTACTTTATCTTTCTCGCTATCCTCTTCCTTTTTATCATCCTTAGGTTTTGAGTACTCAGCAAGCCAATCCCATTTACTAAGGCCTAGCTTTTTAGAGATTTTTAAAATCTTTTTAGACTTTTGAACAACACCTTCAATCATCGCAAGAAGAGCTCCTCCACGGATGTTGTTTGTTTCTACCCTTTCCAGATCCCTATGTGAAACCTCTACAGCGTCTGTCTGCTCTCCAGTAACTTCTACAGGAATGTGTGTTGCAGCAAACCTTACCTCTTCAGGTGTCGGTGAATACTGAAGATTTGTAACTTCAGACTCATAGAGTTCCACTTCTTCCACATATCTTTCGATCTCATCATCTATCGGTTTAAAGTCATCAATGCCAATTGCTTCTTTGATTTTATCTCCAAGAAGAACTGCAAGAGCTGCTGCTGTACCTCCCGCACTTCTAATCGGTCCTGCAAAGTATACTGCAATGTATTTTGTTTTGTCAAAGTTTTCCTTAATTTTTACTTGTGAAATACCTTCTAAAGGAGCAGCTACCACCCCTTCTGTTAGAATAGCTAGTGCTGTTCTTAATCCTTGGTCACATCTCTGTTCCTGGTTAAAATCCGCCTTATCTTCCTCTACCAGTTCAAATTTTCCAGATGCGATTTCAGCTGCAATTTCAAAAGCAACCTCTTCTCTGGTTATGTCTACTTCTAATTCTTTAATACGTTTAGCTACATTTTTAGGACCTACTAACCCTTCTACTCTTTCAGCTAAGTCCTTTGCAAGAGGAACTTCAGTACTTGTTTCAACGTCTAATCCTTTGGCTCTTGCTTCATTAGCTATATCATACAATATCTTTGTATCATGTTCTAGTCTTTCAAAATAATCCATAGTATCTCCAAGAATTTAGTAAAAATAAATGTATCATTATATCTATAAAATTTAATATTTAACTATAATGATTAATCATTTTTTAATAACATAATAATAGTACTCTTAAAAAAAGATTTTTATATGATGATAAACTTAATTTAAGTATTGTATTACATGGTTGAACTTTCATACTACACAAATGTAGGTGGTCTAATGTCTAATGAAAATATTAATAAACGATCTCAAGAGTTAAAAAATTTAATTAAAAGTATGTCTGATGATGAAACAGACATTAAAGAAGAAACTGCTGAGGTAGTTGAAGAGATCGTAGACGTTTCTAGTAATGAAACAATAGAAGTTGATAAAGTAACTGATACTGATTCTTCTGTTAATAATTCAGAAGAGATTAATGATGAGCCTTCTAGTGAAAAAGAGGTCGAAGAAGTTATTGTTGATGTTACTAGCAATGATTCAGATAATATTAATGAGGAACCTTCTAGTGAAGAAAGTAAAAATGTAGAAGATTCTAATAAAAAATCTGAAAAAAGCAATGATTATAAAGATGAAAGAATTGCTAAACAATCAAATGAATTAACATATCTAACAAACAATATTATCCCTAATCTTAAAAAGGAAATCAAAGAACTTAGGGCTGTTAAAGTTGATTTGACTGATGCTTTAGAAAAAAGTACTAAAAAATATTATGAACAATTAGATATTAACGTTGATTTAAGTGACAGCTTAACTAAAATAAGTGCTGAACATGCAGTTAATAAAGTAAGATTGGAGAAATTAGATTCTACTATTGCAACTGTTAAAAAAGAAGCTAATGATAAAGTAGATAAATACAAATCAAAATTATCAAAATTTGATACAAATGAATTAAATCAACTAATGGATTCTAATGAAAAGTTAAGTAATGATAATATTAATAAGGACAATATAATTAAAGAGTTAGAAGATAAATCTGCAAAATTACAAGGTGAAGTTCTTGAACTTAGAAACAAACTTATTGAATTAGGCAGTTATAAAGATGAAGTTGATGCTAAAACAGAAAACTCCATTAAAGAATATAAAAACACCATTACTCAACTTAACAAAGAACTAAGTTCTAAACAACATAGCTATGATCAACTTGCCAGAGAATCTCAAAGGACCATTGGAGAGTTAGAAGCTCAAGTAACTAAATACAAAGAAGCAATTGAAAAACACGCTAACAGAGGCTTATTCGATAGGCTTTCAAACAAACCAATTGAATTTGATGATTAAATCATCATCTAATTCATTCTATTTTTTAAACATGGAAGATAATAATTACTTTATGGGAATTGCACTTAAAGAAGCTGAAAAATCCTTAAAAGAGGGAGGAATTCCAATAGGAGCAGTTCTTGTAAAAAACAATGAAATAATTTCTAAAGGCCATAATAGGCTAATTCAAGATGATTCTGTAATATTACATGCTGAAATGGATGCAATTGAAAATGCAGGTCGTTTAGACTTCCAAGATTATCAACAAACAACATTATACACAACTCTCTCACCATGCCCAATGTGCTCTGGAGCAGTGCTGCTTTATAACATTCCAAAAGTGGTAATAGGAGATAATGTAACATTAATGGGTGCTGAAACATTATTAAAAGACAATGATGTAGAAGTGATAGTTCTTAATGATAAAAGATGTATAGAGCTTTTTGAAAAATATCTAAAAGAGCAAGGAGATAGCTGGAAAAACGAACTGGCAAAAGTAGGAAACAGCACAGATTTGATATGATGGAACTTAAACTAACAGATGAGTCAAACACTGATTTTCAAAAAATGGTACAAGATCTAGAACAGGAATACTTGATTTCATGACTGATTGGAAATGATGAGGGTTGAGAATTTGCATGAAAAATTTACGGACTTGTGTGGTCGGATTTTTTTCTGAATTCTCGTGATATTTCATATATATATACTATTTTTGGATTTGTGTGTTGTAAAGAAACCAAATCTTTTATATAGTTGATGTGTCATAATAGTTAAATGTAAATTCGTATTATGTTGTAAATTCTATTTTAGACATAATTAAAAACATATACTTTGTATGGTTTGAAGGATGATGGGAAGGTTATTCCTTTCCTTTGTTCTTTTTACTGGCAATACATCCTTATTTTTATCTTATTTAATTACATTTATAGTATTATCTTCATATTTATTATTTGAAAATCAAAATATAATACAAAGGCTTAATTGAGTGTTTTATAATGTTTCAGAATTTACAATGTCATAAAATCCACTTAATTCTATTAAGGAGGTTAGAATATGGATTTACACAGATGGATATCCATAATTTATCTAATCATATGTATTGGATATTTCCTGTTGTTCTTCTTATATTCTGATTTATAATTTTATACGAATTTTGAAGTAGCTGGAACTGATTTGTTTGCTGTATTCTTTTGTTTTTTATTTTGTTTTCTTGTGGATTTACCTGTTTCCACTACTTCACTTTTTTAATATTTTAATTGATTATCATGTACTAGCTACCTCCTCTTGAAACAATGCTTTATATTTATTATTGGCGGCATGTGTTCATCGAGGGTTACTGGCAAGCTACTAATGGTACCATATCTAGTTCTAGTTTTACAAATAATTCTACTAATTTTGGTGGGGCTATTTTCTGGACTGGATCTAAGGGTAGATTAACTAAATCTTCTTTAATTGAAAATACAGGATTTTTTAAAGAAGACGAAATCTGTCTTTCTATGAAAAAAGATTTAAGAAGCCTTTAAGCTTCTCCTCTTAATCTTTTAACAACAAAGTCATTATCTAAGGACAATAAAAATGAAGCTGCTCTTGGACCTTGTTTTTGACCAAGAATCATTTTATAAATAGCCTGGAATCCTTTTTGAGGTTTAAGACCTTGTCCTTCTAAAATTTCATACATTGCATCATGAAGATCTGCCGCATCTGAAAACTCATTATTCTCCATCAAGTCAGCTAAGTCTTTTAAGAATTGTGTTTGTTCTTCAGTTAATGGTAAGTTAGGAACGCTTTTCTCCTGAACCTGGAATTTTACAAATTTAGGTGCATAAACGTCTAACCAGTTAGCTACTTCATCAACACGTTGTTGGAATTGTTCCAATTCTCTTTCATTTAAATCGCTGAACTCTTTTTTATCAAAGCTTTTAGTTAACTGTGAGTTTCTCTTAAGAATTCCAAATATTTTTTCTAAATCATTTCCAGCTATTTGATAAGCATTTACAAGGAATCTGTAAGGTGGTCTGAATGGTAAAGGTTCTCCTTCATGAATTTGAGCTATTTCATATATTTTTTTGAATTTTTTGCCTTCTTTTTCAGATGGTGCTTCTTCTTCGCCGTAGAATACTTTTTCAACTTTATCAAACTGATCCATAAAGTCTAGAAAACTCATTTTTGGTGAGAAATCTTTAGCTTTCATTGGTTTACTTCTAAATAAATAGTAATTAAGACTTTCAGCAGGACCGATAACTAGCCATTCTTTTGGTGTGAAAAATACTCCATGAGATTTACTCATAGCTTCTCCATCAAGGGTAATCCATTCGTAAGGAACTGGATAAGGAGCTTCATAGTCAAATATCTCTTTTGAGATTATGCTACTTACATCGTAAGATCCACCGCTAGCTGCATGGTCTTTTCCAAATGGTTCGCAAGTTACTCCAAAGATTTTCCATCTTGCAGCCCATTCAACTCTCCATGTAAGCTTTCCATTTCCGCTTTTAATGTCCATTGAACCTTCATGACCACATTCACATCTGTATTTTACTGTATCTCCTTCGTAATCATAAGCATAAGTAGTATTTACCCTTCCACATTCTTCACATATAGGATTATATGGCAACCAGTCATCGTTTAACGGTTCCCTCCTATACTGATTAAAGATTTCCCTGATTTCAGGAGCCTTTTCAAGAGCAGTTCTTATATAATCATCATAAGCTCCAGACTTATACATCTCAAAACCTGACTTGGTTTCCATTTCAATACCATATTCATTCATGACCCCTAAAAATGGTTTTTCAAAATGCTCTACAAAGCTATCACAACAGCCGTCTGGACATGGAATGTTAGAGTAAGGCATGCCTAAGTATTTGTCATAGCTTTCAGGTAAAGGATAAGGAACTTTTCTTAAAGGGTCGTGATCATCTGCAATCCATATGGTTTTTGCATTTTTCCCAAGTTTACGTAATTCTTTTCCAATAGCGTTTGCAATGAACACATCACAGGAATTACCAATATGTATTGAGCCAGATATAGAGGTTCCACTAGCTATAACATGATCATCAACATCTCTTTTGCTTAAATCTTCAGCTATTCTTTCAGTCCAATGTTTCATTAAATCACCGTGATAATAATAAAAATAAGTATATAATAATTCTCTTTTTTTTAATATAAAAGAATTATGTTAAAGCTGTAGGGATTTATTTGACCATTTAAGATTGTTGTTAAGAACAGATAATCCAAATGCAAAATTAGTATGTTTTAATAAAATTGAAAGATAACTAATAGAGTCATTAAAAAAATAGTGAAAAATCATTATCTGAAGTGATAATGATTTGTTTTATGTTTATTTTTGTAAAATATCGTGGTCTCCACTGTCTAACCATTCATTTACAAGTTTTACAGCACAGAAGTTACCGCACATAGTACATGCGTCACGGTCTTCAGGAGGTCTTGCATCTCTTTTTGCACGTGCTACATCAGGAGTTAATGCAAGTCTGTATTGTTCTTCCCAGTCAAGGTTTTTCCTTGCGTATGCCATTTCCAAATCTCTTTCACCATTATGAGCTCCTTTTGCCATATCTCCAGCATATGCTCCTATTCTGGTAGCTATTACTCCTTCTTTTACATCTTCAGGAGATGGAAGCGCTAAGTGTTCTGCAGGAGTTACATAACATATGAAATCTGCTCCTGCTTTTGCTGATTCTGCTGCACCAATAGCTGATACGATATGGTCGTAACCTGGTGCTACATCACATACAATCGGGCCTAGCATGTAAAACGGTGCTTGTGAACATAATTTCTTTTGAATCATTACATTAGCTGGAATTTCGTTAATTGGAATGTGACCTGGCCCTTCAATCATACATTGTACTCCAAAGTCACGGGATCTGTCAATTAATTCTCCAAGTACAATTAATTCTTGTACCTGCGCCCTGTCAGTGGAATCAGCAATAGCTCCTGCTCTCATACCATTTGCAAGGGACAATACTACATCATATTCTTTTGCAATTTCTAAAACATAGTCGAAGTTTTTGTATAGTGGATTTTCAAGTTCGTTTTCTACAATCCATGATGATATGAATGCTCCTCCCCTGGATACAAGTCCTGCTACTCTTCCCTGGGTTTTAAGTCTTGTAAGGGTTTCAATGTTAATACTGCTGTGGATTGCCATAAAGTCTATTCCATCTTTTGCCTGTTTTTCGATGGTTTTAAACATTGTGTCTTCATCCATGTATATTGCTGAACCTTCTTCCCTTATGGTTTCAATAGCTGCCTGATAAATTGGTACGCTTCCAACTGGTAATGGAGACATTTTGAGTATTCTTCTTCTGATTTCATCTAAATCTCCACCAATACTTAATTCCATTAAACAGTCTGCTCCAGCATCAATAGCTATTTGAGCCTTAAGTTCCTCTTCATCGAAGTTTACAATATCTGTTGAGGTTCCGATTGTTGCGTTTACTTTTGTTCTAAGTCCTGCCCCAATAGCTGAGGGTTCAATTGGGTGATTTATGTTTTTTGGAATTACGATTGTTCCTTCAGCTACTGATTTTAAGATGAAGTCTTCACTTACACCTTCTTTTGCAGCTACTATTTTCATTTCTTCAGTTAAAATACCGTTTTTCGCATCGCTTATCTGTGTCATCAATACCACTAAAAATATATTTATTAAATCAAATATGAAAAAGTTATAAACTTAACTTTAATAATAGTTATGTCATAGTATTATTTAAACTGGGCAGTGAAGTGTTTTTGATAAAAATAAAGTAAGATTTAAAAAAAAAGTAGTGTCCATTAAAAGTCAGACATTATTGAAGTGTCTTTGATAAAAATAAAGTAAGCTTTAAAAAAAGTTAATGTCTAATAGAAATTAGACATTCTATCATATGCATCATCAAATGTAGGAGCTTTAGTCTGACAACCATTTTCCTCTACAATAAATGAGGAGACAGATGATGCAAACTTGGCAGATTCAAGTAATGATTCTCCATTAAGGAATCTGGTTAAAAAACCTGCCCTGTAGGAATCTCCAGCACCAGTCGGATCAACGGCAGTGGTTTTAACAGCATCGATGACAATTTTATCATCATTGGAGTAGATTTCACTACCATTAGGACCGATTGTTTTAACAATGATCTCAGGCCCTATTTCCCTTAATCCTTCAATGTCCACCTCTAGAGATTCGCAGATTCTTTCAAGCTCATAGTGGTTTGAAAAAAGAATTGTGGTGTTTTTAATAACATCCCTAAGTTTTTCAGAAGAATACATTCCTAAATCCTGACCGGGATCAAAAGAGATTAACAAGTCATTTTCTTTAGCTTCCTTACTACATTTCCAATTAAATTCAGGATCTCCAGTAGCTAAATGAATAGCTTCTGAATTTTCAATAGTCTTTTGAGGAACTTTGCTTTCTTCAAACTCTTTTGCAGCTCCCCAGTAGAAGTAGCTAATCTGATCATCGTTATCGTCAGTTAGTACAAAAGCAGTTGGTGTTGCCTCTCCCGGAACTATAATTAATGATTCGGTGTTTATTCCTAAATCTTCCATTTTCCCATAATATTCGCTATTTTTAAAGTCTCCACCTACTGCAGACACTAATGCTGTGTTTAAACCAAGTGTTGCACCTACAACAGCCACGTTTGCAGCAGCACCACCGTTGAAAGTTTTCATATCTGTTATCGGTGCGGAAAAATTAGCTTTAGGAAATTCGTTTACTTTTATTATATAATCAAGAGCAGTATGACCAACTGCCAATAAATCACTATTTTTCGCCATGATACCTATACTCCTTAGATATATTAATATTATAATTGAATGATATTTTAATTTTTTGACTTGAATATAGGTATATATTATGAAGTCCTATCTAAATTGTCTTAGAGCAATTAAAAAGTAATAATCAAATAGAACTGAATCCTTGTTTTACTATCTCTTTTTGACCATCATTTAGTAAAAATTCAATAAAATCAAAAATCTCATCTTTTTCTTCATTGATTTGAACCAAACTGATAGCATGACGAGTATCATGCTTTAGAATATCACTGCCTGCAAAATAGCTGGCATTTAAAAAACTATATAAATTATCTGAATTTTTAACCATCTTAAAAGCGTCGAATTGAGAGCTAACAGTTTTAGCAATATTATAATCAATATCGTAATGTTCTAAAGTATTCCATGCAAGCCTTTGAGCAGAACCTGCTACAGAAACGTAATTCAAATTACTTAAATCATTAATGCTTTTGATTTCATGAGAGTTCCTGTTTGCAATCAATACAAGATAATCAAATCCTATAGGTATAAAATTAAGATCCCTTTCAAAAGCTATTAGAGGATCATCTAAAGCTAAAACATCAATAACACCACGTTCAGCTAATTTAAAACAATTAGAATCATTACTGCTATAGACAGATAATTTATAGGGCTGGTTAATTGACTCTAAAAGTCCAGAAACAATGTGGCCTCCTGCAATGTTAATGTTTTTGGTTTTAGCTATCTGATTATAGTACTTTTGAAATTCCTTCAATAAAGCCACACAATCATAAGTAAGCACACTACCTGAACCTACTTTTTCAACAAGAGGAATACCTAATTTATCTTCAGCTTTTTTGATACGCCTATTTAAAACAGCATGAGCCACTCCAAGTTCTTTTGCAGATTTTCTCTGAGAACCTGTTTTAGATAACGATTTCAAAGTATTATACAATTTATAATCATATACCTCATCGTCTATCTCTAAACTGATTAACCCCTTACTTTTGAAATTCATTAATTTAATATATAAATTAATATATAATTAATATTTTCAATGAAAACAATTTTGGAAAGGATTTTAATGGAAATCATGAAAGAAGCTATTGACGCAATTTTAGACAATATCAAGAATGCAGAAGAATATTTAGACGAAAAAGAAGTGGAAAATTTTATTGATGTTATTGTAAATGCCAAAAATATTTTTGTTATTGGAGCTGGAAGATCAGGTTTAGCAGCTAAAGCATTTGCTATGAGATTAATGCACTTAGGAATAAGCTCTTATGTTGTAGGAGAAACTACCACTCCCGCCATTAATGCAGGAGACTGTTTAATAGCTATTTCAGGTTCAGGAGAAACAAACACCATTGTATCTGCAGTAAATATTGCTAAAAATAGAGGATCAAGCGTCCTTGCTTTAACTTCTTATCCAGAATCTACTTTAGGTAAATTATGTGACGCTTATATTTTTGTGAAAGGAAGAACTAAAGCAGAAGCTGACGATAAAAATTATATGAAACGTCAAATTCATGGAAATTACACATCACTTACACCATTAGGTACTGCATTTGAATTAACAACCCTCGTATTTTTAGACGGTTTAGTAGCTGAACTAATGGAAGTTATGGAACAAACAGAAAGTGATTTAAAAGCACGGCATACTGTTTTAGAATAGAGTAATTATTTATCAAAAATTACTCTACCTAAATTATTATATACATTAAAACGTTGACCGCGAACAAATCCAACTAATGTAACGTTTCCCTTTTCAGCTATTTTATAACCAGAATAGGCAGGAGCGGCATTTGAAACTAAAATTGGAATTCCTACTCTTGTTATTTTAATTACCATATCTGCAGGCATTCTTCCGCTGTAAACCACATAAGAATTAGATAAGTCAAATCCGTTTAAAATACCATAACCAATTACTTTATCTACAGCCACATGACGGCTTACATCTTCTTTTACAACAAATTCTTTTCCATCAGATATTCCAGCTACATGAGTTCCACCAGTAGCCTGCCAAATTTCAGCGTTATTTTTTAGCTCTTCAATTCTAGCTAGTAATTCGCCAGATGTTACCTGAAGATCAGATTCAACCTTTTTTACATTTTTGATTTTACTTCTCCATCCCCCAGCTGAATCTGAACATAAGACAGTTTCATTATTTTTTAGTAATCTGTCATCAATTTCAATATCTATTTTGGTATCATCTATTTCTACCTTTTTAATGTCATTAATTGATTCAACTAGATTCTCATTAAATAAGTATCCCACTGCAAATTCTGTCAATGAGTCATTTAATCCTGATAAACTACGATTTATAGTTCCATTTATTGTAATTGTTATTGTTTCATCCTGAACAATTGTTTCTTCCACTTCCTTTACATTTCCATCAAAATAATTTATAGCATCTACCTGTTCTGTTAACATATAAAATCACCTTATAACTTTGTTATAATTAATAATATATAAAATTAATTTTAATTTGTAAATGTTGATTATGAATTTTTTGTACTCACTATCTTTTTTCAACACTGTGCCAACTGTTGTATGGTTGAATCCTGAGAACTCTCAAATTAATTTATAAATCCTTTTTCTAGTTTAATTCAAATAAATTAATATTCGTACTTGGGGGATAATAATATGTTTCATTGTTTAAAACTACG
>ENA-UOJG01001931-UOJG01001931.1-human-gut-metagenome-genome-assembly--contig:-C47-NODE-1931-length-19523-cov-6.244042_pt1 | contig 19523 bp, 18 predicted proteins | sample MGYA00242340_ERZ723887 | MGnify/ENA metagenome assembly ERZ723887 | reverse complement strand
CAGGACTGAATTCCACCGACCCGTGGGGAAGTGGAATTTAAAATTTCATTTTAGGGACACAAACAGCATAACATCCGATATTGAATATATATACAAAAGATGATATAATTTGCATATATTATACACGGAGGTGACTAATATATTGACATTACAAGAAACAATAAGACCATCTGCTGATTTGCGAAATCATTATTCTGAAATATCAAAACTGTGTAAGGAAAACAAAGAAGCAGTGATTATTACAGTAAATGGCAGAGGCGATACGGTTGTACTTTCTTATGAAGAATATAAAAATATGAAAGCAAGAATAGAATTATTAGAAGTATTAGCCGAAGCGGAAGATGATGTTAAAAATGGCAGGGTTGCTCCGATAACGGAAACATTTGATGATTTGAGAAAAATGCTTCAGGAGGAGTGATTATGAAGTATGCGGTAATAAGGACTGATACAGCCGATGCAGGTATCAGAAAAATAATTTTGTATATTGCTCAAAATTTTGGAAATACAGCAGCACTTGAGAAACTTGACGAGATTGCAAAACGAATTCTTGAATTAGGAGATGATCCATATATTGGAACCGAGCCAAGATATCTTATTCTTAAGAGACAAGGGTATAAAGTGCTTATTTTAGAAAAAGACTTAGTATTTTATAAAATTCATGAGGAAAATAAGCAAGTGATTGTATATGCAGTCGTAGATCAACGCCAAGATTATTTGAATATTATTCGTGGTTTGTAGAGAAGTTTATCCTAAAAAAAGAGATGCCCCGAGGACCTCTCTTTTTTTTTACGTCCAGGCACTTATGGACAAAAAATTACATAGGATGAAAGTAACGACAATCTCTGAGGTGTATCATGCAGTCATTTCCACAGCCTTTAAGTGTAGAGGAAGAAAATGAAGCAATTGAGAGATGGGAACAGGGTGACAGAGAGGCAAGAAATATTCTGATTGAACGAAATCTTCGGCTGGTTGCCTATCTGGTGAAGAAATACAGCAATTCTGACCATAGTGTCGATGATTTGATTTCCATAGGGACAATTGGACTGATTAAAGCGGTCGACACATATCGAATGGGGAAGGGCGTTCGGTTAGCGACGTATGCCTCCCGCTGTATCGACAAGGAATTGTAGATGACAATTCGAAGTGCTAAGAAGCGGGCGCGGGAAATATTTTAGTATGAGCCGATTAGCGGGGATGATGGTGAGGGAAATGCGCTTCGATTTTTGGATGTATTGGAGAGTGTCGACGAGGATATTCCGGAGCGGATGGAAAAGGAAGAAAATATTGAAAAGTTATACGGTTATATTGAGAAAAATCTGACGGAACGAGAAAAGTTAATTATCCGCCTCCGCTATGGTGTGTCTGAGGGAAAGGGAACTCCGGAACATCCGGAAATTACACAGCGTGAAATTGCCAAACAGCTTGGTATTTCGCGCAGCTATGTGAGCCGGATTGAAAAAAAAGCACTACAAAAGCTTCGGCGTGCATATGATTATGGAAGGAGAAAAAACTGAGATGTCGGATCCTAAAATAGAAAATTTACTGGAGTTGTCTTTAGATGTCTCAGAAGATACAAGAGAAAAAAGCGAAAATTTATCTGCCGGTTATGACCCGGAAGAAAAGTTGTGGCAGGTGATTATTCGGTATTCCGGAGAACTTTTGCAATTGGCAGGTAACTATGAGCGGGTGACGCCGCTGTTAGGAGGGTACGCTGTTTTAGAAGTGACAGAAAAACAGTTGAGAGCGTTGGCAGAAGAACCACAGGTAGAATATATCGAAAAGCCAAAGGCGTTGTCTTTTGCCGTATACGAAGGAAAACTGGTATCGTGCATTCCTCCCGTACAGAGGGAGCCCCTTTCTCTGACCGGACAGGGTATTCTGGTAGGAATCATAGATTCCGGAATTGATATTTATCATCCGGATTTTCGAAAGGAAGATGGAACAACAAGAATCGTGGGAATTTGGGACCAGACGGCGGTAAATGAGGGCAAAATGGAGCTTATGCCACCGTCCGGTTATTCCTTCGGCTTGTTTTATTCGGAAGAAAAAATAAATGAATTGTTACAAGCAGTAGGTCCTGCGCCGGCAGTGGATGCAAGCGGACATGGAACACATGTTGCCGGAATTGCAGCAGGCAATGGCCGTGCCAGTCGGGGAGAAAATCGTGGTGTGGCGTATGAATCACAACTGTTAATTGTGAAATTAGGCGGCAGGACGCAAAGAGATTTTCCGCAGACGGCAGAACTGATGCAGGCAATTGATTTTTGTATTCGTCTTGCAGCAGAAAGAAATCAGCCGCTTGCCTTAAATTTAAGTTATGGAAATAATTATGGTTCACATACCGGTACGTCATTATTGGAAACGTATTTGGATGAAGCAGCTTTAGTGGGGCGCACAACAATCTGCATTGGCAGCGGCAACGAGGGCAATTTGCGGCGGCACGCTTCCGGGCAGTTAGAGGCAGGCAGAGAGAAAGTTGTGGAGTTTAGCGTCTCTCCCTATGAAACAAGTCTGTCCATTCAATTGTGGAAGCAGTATGTGGATTCTTATCAAATTACATTAACAACACCATCCGGAAGTCAGATTGTCGTATCGGAGGAAACGGCAGGAACCTTTCGCTCTTTGCAGGATGGAATGGAAATTTTATGGTATTTTGGTGAGCCGTCGCCCTATCAGATTTTGCAGGAAATTTATCTGGAAATTATCCCCGCATATGACCGGACAATGATTCAGGGCGGTATCTGGAAATTAACACTCACGCCTAAACAACTGGTGGATGGGCGTTTTGATTTTTGGATGCCAAGCGGTGCACAAATTAATGAAGAAACCGGATTTTTAGTTTCCGAATCAGCACTTACGCTTACCATTCCTTCGACCGCCAGACGACCAATTACTGTAGCGGCATACGATGCGAATACAGATACCTATGCACCCTTTTCCGGGCGCGGTTATGTCTGCTGCAATCAAAGCAAGCCGGATTTGGCGGCGCCGGGTGTCGATATTTTGTCCTGTGCACCCGGTGGTGGATATACGAGAAAAAGCGGAACCTCAATGGCGTGTCCATTTGTCACCGGAAGCGCCGCCCTCTTAATGCAGTATGGGATTATCAGTGGAAACGATTCATACTTATACGGTCAGAAAGTAAAAGCCTACCTAATTCGGGGGGCCAGGAGAACAAGAGCATTTGAAACCTTTCCAAATGACAGAGTAGGATGGGGAATGTTGTGTGTGGCGGACAGTATTCCATGATGTAAGAGGATGTAATTTTTCTGACAGCTGTGGCTTGGGCTAAATCAACTTGGGTTAAGTGGGTCTACGTTTCACTCCGGTCCGCGCAGGTCAGAGGTTCCCCGAACCTCTTGCGCCGCTCTCGCTTAGATAAGTTGTGTAGCGGTATGGACACCGAAACTACCGGTGTCTCATACCGACACACTTATAACCCACTTAACCCAAGTTGATTTAGCCCAAGCCACAGCTGTCAGAAAAATTACCAACCAAAGCATTTGGTAATGGATATCTAATCTTTTGCTTTTGGGGCACAAATCATTGTTAAACTATTTGGAATTCCTGTAAATTAGGAGAAATGCTTTGTGACTCGTGGGTTTTGAGTACGTCGGTATGTGGCACTGGTAGTTTCAGTGCCCATACCGCTACGCACTCAATGAGTGAGAACGCCCACGAGACGCAAAGCATTTCTCCTAATTTATAGGAACCCAAAAATGTCAATGATTTCTGCCCCAAAAGCAAAAAATTGGATGCACTTGATTTTTGTCCACCAAATACGCTATAATAACGGCAAATTTGCTTGCGAGGTACAAAGATGACTACAGAAAATAATATCATTGAATTGCGTCATGTAAAAAAGTGTTATGAAAAGGACACGCCCGTTATCAAGGATTTTTCCCTTACGATAAAAAAAGGGGAATTTGTTACCTTTTTGGGACCGTCCGGCTGCGGAAAAACGACGATATTGCGTATGATTGGCGGTTTTGAGCAGCCGACTGGGGGAGAGATTTTATTACACGGAAAAGATATCAGCAAACTTCCACCGGCGAAACGCCCAATCAATACGGTGTTTCAGAAGTATGCCCTATTTCCGTATCTCAATATTTATGACAATATTGCCTTTGGCTTGAAAATGAAAAAAGTGCCGAAAGAAGTGATTCGGGAAAAGGTAAAAAAAGTGTTGGAAGTGGTTGATTTAGAAGGATTTGAAAAAAGAAAAATTTCTACGTTGTCCGGCGGACAGCAGCAGCGTGTTGCGATTGCGAGAGCAATTGTTAATGAGCCGGAAATTCTTTTGTTAGATGAGCCACTTGGAGCCTTAGATTACAAGATGCGGAAAGAAATGCAGTTTGAATTAAAGGAAATGCATAAAGAGCTTGGCATTACATTTATTTTTGTTACTCATGACCAGGAGGAAGCTCTGGCTCTTTCAGATAAAGTTGTGGTTATGGCGGATGGAAAAATTCAGCAGGCAGGAAAACCGGAAGATATTTATAAGGTGCCGGAAAATGCATTTGTCGCCGATTTTATTGGCGAGAGCAATATTTTTGATGCCAAAATGGTCGGTGACTGCAGGCTTTCAATTCACGGGGTGGAGTTTGGCTGCAAGGAGAATTTTCCACTTGGCGACCATGTTGAGGCTGTGATTCGACCGGAGTCGGTTATTCTTTGCCCGGCAGGAGAGGGAAAAATACAAGGAAAAGTTCATTCCTCCGTGTTCAAGGGAACGTTTCATGAGATTGTTATTTATTCCGGAAAAAGTGAAATTGTAGCGCAGAATGAGGAAGCAATTGAAGCAGGCACGAAGGTCGGAATCGACATCAAACCGCAGGGGATTCATGTTATGCCGTATAATCAGAACATCAACCATTACGAGGGACTGATGGATGCGAGTGGACATGTTCTATTTGTGGACGGCAGCAGGAAACCGGATTTGACAAAACTTTTTTCAGGGAAGGTGCCGGAAAATACAGAAGGAATTCATGTTATGGCGTCCTTTTTGCCGGCAGATGCAAATTTAAGTGATGACCCGGCAGAAGGATTTGTTGAAGGAAATATTATATCTATTATATATAAAGGCGACCACTACAAATATAAAATCCGAAGCAAAAATGATGTGGATTATTATGTGGATGACGAGTGGCTGTGGAATATGGGCGACTATGTCAGTGTGGTAGTGCCGGATGAAAAAATAACATATGAAGTGATAAATAAGGGGGCGCGGGATGATTAGATTTTCAAGGAAGCAGCTTCGGATCCCCTACCTTGTTTTTCTGCTTGTGTTTGTGGTATTGCCGCTTTTTGTTATTTTATATTATGCACTTACGAATGGAGAGGGACAGTTTACATGGGAAAATTTTCGTGAGTTTTTTGTCGATGGGAAAACCATGGGAACTTTGTTTTACAGCCTTATGATTGCTGTTACAACAACGATTGTCTGTTTATTGATTGCGTATCCGACTGCTTATATACTGGCGCGGGGCAATCTGAAACGGGGACCGGTCTATGTGATTTTGCTTGTGATGCCAATGTGGATTAATTTTACGCTGCGCATTACAGCTGTCAAAGAAATTTTAGATGTCATGGAGGGAAATCTTGCGATGTATCCGTTTTTCAATACGATACTCTGCATGGTGTATGATTTTCTTCCCTTTATGATTTTGCCCCTGTACACAACGATATCCAAATTGGATGACAGTCTTCCGGAAGCAGCGGCTGATTTAGGCGCATCGTCTTTCCATGTGTTCTGGCGGGTCATGATTCCGATGACGTTACCGGGGATTATCAGTGGTGTGACAATGGTATTTTTGCCGGCGATGACAAATTATGTTGTGTTAGATATGATTTATAACAGTACCTATATTATGGGAAGCCTGATCGGCAGTTATTTCAATGCGTATGACTGGCACAATGGCTCCATGATTTCAATCCTTCTTCTTATTTTAATGTTCTTTGTGACATGGATTACGGACCGTTTTGCAAAGAAGCAGGAAGTGGAAGCAAGAGGAGGTGGCATATGGTGAAAAAATTAGGACAAAGACTCTGGCTTTTTTGTGTATTTGTGTTTTTGTATGCACCGATTCTTGTGCTGATTGTTTACAGTTTTACGAGTTCTACGATGATTGGTGCGATTCGTGGTTTTTCACTGGAGCATTATGTCACATTATTTACCACGAAGGAACTGCTCCATATGATTGGCGGAACGCTTCTTTTAGCGGTTACGGTTGCTTTTTTGTCCACTCTTCTTGGAACCATTGGTGCAATCGGTTCCTTTTACGCCGGGAAAAAAAGCGGGCAGTGCATCAATTTTTTGAATCAGATTCCAATTGCCAATGCAGAAGTTGTAACCGGTTTTAGTATCTGCGTTTTGATGATTGTTTTGTTTGGTGTGGACAAGGACACGTATCTGCCGCTGCTTGTCGGACAGACGGTATTATGCGCTCCATTTGCGTATTTGTCGGTGCTGCCGAAATTAAAACAGATGGATCCGAATTTATATGAAGCAGCTTTGGACCTTGGCTGCAATCACAGACAGGCTTTGTGGCGCGTGATTGTGCGCGAAATTATGCCGGGCATTACATCCGGATTTATGTTGTCTGTCACGTTGTCACTGGATGATTATTTTATTACAACGTATACAAAACCAGCGGTGTTTGATACAATCAGCACCTACGTGGTAAATGCAACGAAGGGGGCAAGAACCGAAATTAAGACGGCGTTGTGGGCATTGTCTGCGGTTATATTTTTGGTTGTTGTTCTCGTTGTGATTGGAATGAATATGAAAGCGGGGAGGAAACAAAAACGATGAAAAAAATATGGATGATATTTTGTTTTTCGCTGCTTTTTTGCAGTACAGTTTTCTTTGGCTGTGAGAACAAGGAGAATCAAAACGAAGAAATTGTGCTTCGGATTGCCAACTGGGAGGAATATTTAGATGAAGGCGGCTGGGACGAAGATGAGACAATTGATTTGGATGAGAAAACGAAAATTTTAGGCAGAGAAAATATGGTAGACGATTTCGAATCCTGGTATGAAAAGACATATGGGGAGAAAGTACGCGTTGAATATTCTACTTTTGGAACAAATGAAGATTTGTATAATCAGATGACATTGGGAGATACTTTTGATTTGGTCTGTCCATCGGAATACATGATTATGAAGTTGATGAAGGAGAAAAAACTGGAGCCGTTTACGGAAGATTTTTTCGATACTTCAAAAAAAGAAAATTATTACAGCCGCGGTGTTTCTCCTTATATTAAAAATGTATTTGATGATTTAAAGATAAGTGGCGAATCGTTAAGCCGTTATGGTGCCGGTTATATGTGGGGTGTTATGGGACTTGTGTATAATCCTTCGGCGGTGTCAAAAGAAGATGTCCGCCACTGGTCGGTTTTGCTTGACGAAAAGTATAGGAAACAGGTGACGATGAAAGACAGTGTACGCGATTCTTATTTAGTTGCCCTTACGATTTTAAAAGAGAAAAAATTGTTGTCGGAAGAGTTTCAAAAAGCGATGGAGACAACACATTGTCTGACGGATGAGTTAAATGACACATCAGAACAGACGGTTACCAAGGTGCAGACGATTCTGGAAAAAATGCGGAAAAATTCGTATTCACTGGAAACGGACAGTGGAAAAGCGGATATGGTGACCGGCAAAGTCGTTCTTAATATGCAGTGGTCCGGTGATGGTGTTTACACGATGGATGAGGCCGAAAAAGACGGGCTCGAACTTAGTTATGCGGTGCCGGAAGAGGGAAGCAACCTTTGGTTTGATGGCTTTTGTATGATGAAAAACGGAATTTCCGGTGATGCCAAGAAGAAACAGGCGGCGCAGGCTTTTATCAATTATATTTCACGGCCGGACAATGTAATCCGCAATATGTATTATGTCGGTTATACTTCAGTGATTGCCGGTGGTGATAGTGATTTGATTTTTAAGTATGCAGATTGGTGCTACGGTGCAGAGGAGGATGAAGAGGAAGTATCCCCTTATGATTTATCTTATTTTTTCTCCGGTGCAAAAAAGACCCAAAATAAGTATGTATTGGAGGTGCCAAAGCCGCAAGCCTCACGGCAGGTCAGTGCCCAGTATCCGGAGCAAAGCGTTTTGAAACGCAGCGCTGTTATGCAGTGTTTTAGTGAGGAAGCGAATCGGAGAATCTCAAGGATGTGGATTCGAGTGCGTTGTTTTTGAAAAAAAGTTGGTAATAACGGACGCGTGTTCTTGACAACTTACGAGAGTTAGTTTATACTAACGATGAAAAACATCATTTTCGTAAGGAGGAACATTCCATGCAGAGAGAAGAAATACTGGAAAGATTGCGTGAACAAGGATGCCGCATCACAAAGCAGCGTCAGCTTTTACTTGATATTATTTTGCAGGAAGAATATTCCTGCTGCAAAGAAATTTATTACAAAGCGGCAAAACAAGATTCGTCGATTGGTATTGCGACCGTTTACCGTATGATAAATACATTGGAGGATATCGGTGCAATCAGCAGAAATACCATGTACCGCATTGACTGCGGTGATGACTGCCTGGCGAAAGATAACTGTGAGGTAAAATTAAACGATGGAACCAGTCTGGAACTGACACAGGCACAGTGGAATCAGGTGATTGCCAGTGGATTAAAGGCTTGCGGTTTCCAGAGTTGATTTCCACAAATTGGATGGAATAATTGGATTCTTAATAGGAAATTGTATCAGTAAGGTGTATTGACAGCAGATACAGGGTTTGGTATGATTAACACAAGTTAGACAAAACTAACCAAGGAGGAATCCAACTGCATGAGCAAGGAAGTCATTGAGATGATTCGGAAGATGGATATGGAACAGGTTGAGAATCAATTTGTTCTACAGTGTGCGCCATTGATTGCCGGATTAAAAATGTCCAATTTATTTATCATTCGTAAAAACCATTTGCGGAGATTGTGTGCTCTCCTGCAAAATAGCGGTATCCGTTGCCGTGTCCTTTATTTGGACGGAGACAAACTAACGGTCTTATTGTACAATCCTGCCATGCTAGCGATTTATATGCGGAACAAGCGTGCCACTACAATTTTGATGGAAAATGGCTATGAGCAGTTTGATCTGGAATCCATTCTGCTTGAATTTGGACGCAGATATCGTAGTTATCGTACGGAGAACAAATCATTCCCTCATGAACTGGGACTCCTTTTGGGATATCCGCCCGATGACGTGGAAGGATTTATAAAAAACGATGGAAGAAATTGTCTATATACGGGATATTGGAAAGTGTACGCCAATGTTCCGGCCAAAAGAAATCTGTTTCGCCGGTTTGAGTGTGCCAGAGAAGAACTCATGAAACAAATCAGACAAGGGAAAAAGGTGGAACAGGTAATTGCGTGTAAACGCTAATGCAACAATTTTGAACAAAGGGACTGCCATAGAAAATCCCGAAATTAAAAAAGAAGTTCAATTTGTCTCTTGACAAATGAACTTCTTTTTTTGCCCGTGGGGTTTGGCTGCGGTGGGGCAACGCTTTTTCCTGAGTTTCGCAGGTGGGTTGGGTCGCATCAAGTAATCGTTACTGGTCTTTTGGAATTCCAATAAATCAGCAGAAAAACTTTGGGACACGTGGGTTTTGAGTGCGTCGGTATGTGGCACTGGTAGTTTCAGTGTCCATACCGCTACGCATTCAATTAGCGGGAGCACCCACGAGGCACAAAGTTTTTCTGCTGATTTATGGAAATCGAAAAAATGTGAACGAACACTTGATGCAACCACCTTGCATTTTCCCCTTTTTCCAAGTATAATAACCTCACTTGCAAAGGAAAGGATTGATTTGATGCAAATGATAATTATGATTGTCATGCTTTGTATTATATTTGGCTTGACGGGAACCTATGTATTCTGCAAGTCAGGCAGCATGATTGAATTTTTCGGTGGGAACAAAAAAACGAGAAAAATGAGGATTATCCGGATTTTAATTTCTGTGGCAATTGGCGGATGCAGTGCCATGATGAACCACACGATTTCTATGGTGATGATTCACCTGATTGTGCTATTCCTCATTTTTGACGTTGTGGCAGTTGTCCTGCGTCTTTTTCTGCGCCGCAAAAAAGAGAGCGGAGTATATCAGGTTCTTCACAAAATTTACCGCTGCGGCGCGCTGCCGATTGTTATTTTTGTCGCAGTTATGATTTATGGACTTACAAACATAACAGAGGTGAAACAGACCGATTATTCGCTGGCGACGGTAAAAGAAATTGGAAACTATAAAATTGCCCTGCTTACAGATACGCATTTTGATACGATTCAGAGTAAGGATACGGTAAAAGAGGCACTTACCAATTTGCAGAACCAGCATCCTGACTTTTTAGTGCTTGGCGGCGATATTGTAGAGGAAAATACATCGTATGAAAGCATGCAGGAGATTTTTGCTATGGCGGGCAAAGTCAAAACCAAATACGGTGTTTATTATGTGTATGGCAATCATGACAGACAGCCGTATACGACGAATAAAGCCTATACGGAAAAACAACTGGATGAAACAATTGAGAAAAATGGGATTCACATTCTAAAGGATTCATACACCATAATAAATGATGAAATTATTCTGCTTGGAAGAGATGATGCCGGCTGGGGAAATACATCCGGGCGGAAGTCGACGAAAGAAATTCTTCAGAAAATTCCTCAAAAAGACCGCGAGGAAAAATATATTATAGCCGTTGATCATCAGCCAATTGAGGCGGAGGAAAATGCACAGGCAGGAGTTGATTTGGAACTTTCGGGGCACACGCACGCCGGACAGATTTGGCCGATTGGGCACTTTACGGAGATGGCGGGGCAGTTAAACTATGGTCTTTACCAGCGCGGTTCCTGCAAGGTAATTGTATCTTCCGGTGAAGCCGGCTGGGGGTATTCAATGCGTACGCAGGAGCACTGCGAATATGTCATGATAAATTTACAAAAACAGAAGGTGGATTTATTTTGATTTTTCGTGTATAATATACGAGATTAGTGTGAATTAGAACATTTCCAATGGATGACACAGATAGACAAAGGTTGACATTACCGAAAAATGTGGTACTATAGTTGTGAGATTTTTTATTGGATGACTAACTAACCAATGACTAATCAGAAAATAAGAAAGAAAAGAGGTTCGTGTAAGATGGCAAAAATTGATTTGAGCAAGTATGGAATTACTGGTGCAACTGACATTGTTTACAATCCTTCCTATGAGTTGTTATTCGAGGAAGAGACAAAAGCTGGGCTTGAGGGATATGAAGTAGGAAAGGAAACAGAGCTTGGTGCAGTAAACGTTATGACAGGTATTTATACCGGACGTTCTCCTAAAGACAAGTACATTGTTATGGATGAGAATTCCAAAGACACAGTATGGTGGACATCTGATGAATATGCAAACGATAACCATCCGATGACAGAAGAAGCATGGGCTACCGTAAAAGATATTGCAAAGAAAGAGCTTTCAAACAAAAGACTTTTCGTTGTAGATGCTTTCTGTGGAGCGAATGCAGATACCCGTATGGCTGTTCGTTTCATCGTTGAAGTAGCATGGCAGGCACATTTCATTAAGAACATGTTCATCCAGCCTACTGAGGCAGAACTTGAAACTTTTGAGCCGACCTTTATTGTATACAACGCTTCGAAAGCAAAAGTAGAAAACTACAAAGAACTTGGATTGAATTCCGAGACTTGTGTAGCATTCAACATTACAAGCCGTGAGCAGGTTATCATTAATACATGGTACGGCGGTGAGATGAAGAAAGGTATGTTCTCCATGATGAACTACTACCTTCCATTGGACGGAATTGCTTCCATGCACTGCTCCGCAAACACAGATATGGATGGAAAGAACACAGCGATCTTCTTTGGTCTTTCCGGTACTGGTAAAACAACATTGTCTACAGATCCGAAACGTCTCTTGATTGGTGATGACGAGCACGGTTGGGATGACAACGGCGTTTTCAACTTTGAAGGTGGATGTTATGCAAAAGTTATCGACTTGGATGCTGAGTCTGAGCCGGATATCTACAATGCAATCCGCAGAGATGCACTTCTTGAGAACGTAACAGTAGATGCAAACGGAAAAATTGATTTCGCAGATAAGAGTGTAACAGAGAATACACGTGTATCTTATCCAATTGACCATATTGAAAATATTGTACGTCCGATTTCTTCTGCACCGGCAGCACAGAATGTAATCTTCCTTTCTGCTGACGCATTCGGCGTACTTCCTCCGGTATCTATTTTGACACCAGAGCAGACACAGTACTACTTCCTTTCCGGATTTACAGCAAAACTTGCTGGTACTGAGCGTGGAATTACAGAGCCTACTCCTACATTCTCCGCATGTTTCGGACAGGCATTCTTGGAACTGCATCCTACAAAATATGCAGAAGAGCTTGTTAAGAAGATGGAGAAGAGCGGTGCAAAGGCATACCTTGTAAATACAGGATGGAACGGAACCGGCAAACGTATCTCCATTAAAGACACTCGTGGTATCATCGATGCTATCTTAAATGGTGATATTAAAAATGCACCAACAAAGAAGATTCCTTACTTCAACTTCGAAGTTCCTACAGAACTTCCGGGTGTTGATTCCGGTATTCTGGATCCTCGCGATACTTATGCAGATGCTTCTGAGTGGGAAACAAAAGCCAAAGATTTGGCAGACCGCTTCACAAAGAACTTTGTTAAGTATGAAGGAAATGATGCAGGTAAAGCACTTGTAGCAGCAGGTCCTCAGAAATAATTATTATTTTAAATATGAAAAGAGGGTGCCAGGGACAAAAGGATGTTCCTGACATCCTTTTTGATTGGATGGAAGAAGGATGAATAAAGAAACAAATAATCCATTGGGAGTACAGCCGGTAAATCGTTTGCTTTCCCAGTTTGCAATTCCGAGTATAATTTCGATGCTGGTTGGCTCCCTTTACAATAGTGTTGACCAGTTTTTTATTGGACAGAGAGTGGGCGAATTGGGAAATGCGGCTACTAACATTGCATTTCCGTTATCCACTTCGTGTCTGGCACTTGCCTTATTAATTGGAATTGGCGGTTCGTCTGCATTTAACCTTGCGATGGGGAGCGGTCATGAGAAAAGAGCGGTAAATATTATGGGAAATGCCGTTGTTTTGCTTGCTGGAAGTGGTCTTGTTTTATCAATCATTACACTTCTGTTTTTGAAGCCGCTTCTTTTGTTCTTTGGTTCGCCAAAGTCAGTTCTTCCCTACGCAATGGAATATACGAAAATTACAGCGTTTGGCTTTCCGTTTTTACTTTTATCAACCGGTGGCGGACATTTGATACGAGCTGATGGCAGACCTCGGATTACGATGCTTTGTAATCTCGTGGGCGCTGTGTTAAACACAATATTAGATGCCTTGTTTGTATTTGGGTTAAACCTTGGTATGTCAGGAGCGGCACTTGCTACGATTATTGGTCAGATAGTGTCAGGAGCTCTGGCAATCGGGTATTTGATGCATGGGAAAACAGTTACGATACGCAGAGAAAATTTGAGAATAAAATGGGAAAATGTAACAAGAATTGCTTCGCTTGGTATGGCACCGTGCAGCAATCAGGTAGCAATGATGGTTGTGCAGATTATTATGAACCAGTCGTTGAAGCATTACGGTTCCCACTCGATTTACGGCGAAAATATTCCGATTGCGTGTGCCGGCATTATTACAAAAGTAAACATGATTTTTATGTCCTTTGTCATTGGACTTTCGCAGGGCTTACAGCCGATTGCAAGTTTTAATTATGGAGCGGGGAAAAAGGGGCGTGTGAAGGAAGCATATATAAAAGCAATTTCCATTGGTGCTGTTTTAGCAGTAATTGCATTTTTAATGTTTCAGTTTTTCCCAAGACAAATTATTTCCATTTTCGGAGATGGTTCCGAACTGTATTATCAGTTTGCAATTCGGTATTTTCATGTCTTTTTGTTTTTTACATTTGTCAATTTTATGCAGCCGATTACGTCGAATTTTTTCACAGCGATTGGCAAACCTAAGGTTGGCAGCTTTTTGGCATTGACAAGGCAGATTCTATTTTTACTGCCGTTAATCCTTTTGTTCCCGTTGTTTTTGGGAATTGATGGAATTATGTATGCTGGTCCGGTGGCAGACTGTTTAGCGGCGGTTGTCTGTTTTATTATGGTTTACCGGGAATTGAGAAATTTTAACCAAAAATGAAATGAGAAATAATATCATTGATTTGCTTGAAATTAGGTATAGAAAATGTTAGTATTACATTCAGCAATAGACATTTGCGATTTTTAAGGAGGTAACAAGATGAAAGAGTTCAAAGAATGGGATGGATTTGAAGGAAAAATCTGGAAAGAAGAGATTAATACCAGAGATTTCATTCAGAAGAATTACACCCCATATGATGGAGATGAGAGCTTTTTGGCAGGTCCTACTGATGCAACCAATCAGCTTTGGGGCGAGTTGCAGAAACTTCAGAAAGAAGAGCGTGCCAATAATGGCGTTTTAGATATGGAGACAGAGGTTGTATCTTCTCTGACTGCATATGGCCCGGGATATATTAAAGAAGAATTGAAAGATTTGGAGAAAATTGTTGGTCTTCAGACAGACAAGCCTCTGAAACGTGCGTTTATGCCATACGGTGGTATCAAGATGGCAGAGCAGGCATGTACAACTTATGGTTACACACCAAATCCAAAGTTTAATAAAATTTTTAATGAATATCACAAAACACACAATGCTGCTGTTTTTGATGCGTATACACCAGAGATGAAAAAGGCTCGTCACAGCCACATCGTAACCGGTCTTCCGGATACTTACGGACGTGGACGTATCGTCGGCGATTACCGTCGTGTAGCTTTGTATGGTATTGACTTTTTGATCGAACAGAAACAGAAAGATAAAGCAAACTGTGGATGCGGAACGATGACAGACGATGTAATTCGTCTTCGTGAGGAAATTGCAGAGCAGATTAAAGCATTGCAGGGAATGAAAGAAATGGCTCAGATTTATGGCTATGACATTTCACGTCCGGCAAAAGATGCAAAAGAAGCTGTTCAGTGGCTTTACTTTGGTTATCTGGCTGCTATTAAGACACAGAATGGTGCTGCCATGAGTGTAGGACGTATTTCTACATTCCTCGATATTTATATTGAGCGTGACTTGAAAAAAGGCATCTTGACAGAGACAGAAGCACAGGAATTGATTGACCATATGACAATGAAATTCCGTATGGTTAAATTTGCCCGTATTCCTTCTTACAACCAGTTGTTCTCCGGTGACCCGGTATGGGCAACATTGGAAGTGGCAGGTATCGGTATGGATGGACGTTCCATGGTAACGAAGAATGACTTCCGTTTCCTTCATACATTGGAGAACATGGGACCTTCACCGGAGCCTAACTTAACCGTGTTGTATTCGTCTGATTTGCCGGAAACATTTAAGAAATATGCTTCTGACATTTCCATTCGTACAAGTTCCATTCAGTATGAGAACGACGATGTGATGAAACCGGTATGGGGCGATGACTACTCCATCTGCTGTTGTGTATCTGCTACACAGACAGGTAAGGAAATGCAGTTCTTCGGAGCAAGAGCAAACCTTGCAAAAGCACTGTTGTACGCAATCAATGGTGGTGTGGACGAAAAAGAATTTAATCAGGTCGGACCGGCTTACAAACCGATTACGTCCGAATACCTTGACTATGATGAGGTTATGGAAAGTTATGACCGCATGCTTGACTGGCTGGCAGGTCTGTATGTAAATATTTTGAACCTGATTCAGTATATGCATGATAAATATTACTACGAAGCTGCTGAGATGGCTCTTATTGATACCGATGTACGCCGTACATTCGCAACCGGTATTGCAGGATTCTCTCATGTAATTGACTCTTTGAGTGCAATTAAGTACGCAAAAGTTAAGACAGTTCGTAATGAAGATGGTATTGTAGTAGGATTTGAGACAGAGGGAGACTTCCCACGTTACGGTAACGATGATGAGCGTGCCGATGAGATTGGTGTATGGCTTCTTGGTACATTCCTTGATAAGATTAAAAAATATCATACGTACCGTGATTCCGAGCCTACAACATCGATTCTTACCATTACTTCCAATGTGGTATATGGTAAAGCAACCGGTATGATGCCGGATGGAAGAAAAGCATTTACTCCATTTGCACCTGGTGCATCACCAAGTTACGGAGCAGAGCAGAATGGTTTGCTTGCTTCCCTGAACTCCGTTGCTAAACTCCCATATCACTGGGCTTTGGATGGAATTTCCAATACGCAGACGATTAATCCGGACGCATTGGGACATAATGAGGATGAGCGTAAGAACAATTTGGTTCAGGTACTTGACGGATACTTCGATCAGGGAGCACATCACTTGAATGTCAATGTATTTGGAAAAGAAAAATTGTTGGATGCACAGAAACATCCGGAAAAAGAAGAATACGCAAACTTTACGATTCGTGTATCCGGTTATGCCGTTAAATTTATCGATTTGACCGAAGAACAGCAGAATGATGTAATTGCACGTACCTGCCACGGAAGAATGTAAAGTAAAACTTCAAAAAAATCTGGATGCACAGCCGGGAAGTTTGTCCCGGTTGTGCATCTTTTTCAAGTGAAAGAGAGGTAATTATGAAGGGATATGTTCATAGTATTGAGACATTTGGTCTGGTGGATGGACCGGGCGTGAGATATGTACTTTTTGTGCAGGGATGTAAGATGCGCTGTCGGTATTGCCACAATCCGGAGACTTGGAAGATTTGCACAGATGAAGATGAAAAAATGGATGTCGGACTTGGCTGGCAGACGGCAAAAGAGGCATTTGATCGTGCTTACCGTTATCAGAATTACTGGAAAAATAATGGAGGAATTACGGTCAGTGGTGGCGAGCCATTGTTACAGATTGATTTTGTGACCGAACTTTTTGGGTATGCAAAAGAAAAGGGGGTTCACACGACTTTAGACACCAGTGGAAGTATTTATGGTGAAGAACCGGCAACCGTTGAAAAGTTTGAAAAACTGATGGAAGTTACAGACCTTGTAATGTTAGATATCAAGGAAATGGATGAGGAAAAACACAAGAAATTGACCGGACGAAGCAACAAAAATATTCTTGCGATGGCAGATAAGATGAATGAAATGGGAAAAGAAATGTGGATTCGCCACGTTCTTGTTCCGGGGCTTACTGATGGCAAAGAGGATTTGAAAGCACTTCGAAAAAAACTGGATGAGTGGACGAATGTGAGCCGTGTGGAAATTCTACCGTATCACACACTTGGTCTTTTTAAATGGGAAAATCTTGGCATTCCGTATTCACTTGAAGGTGTTCCGGTGCCAACGGAGGAACAAGTGAAGGACGCAGAAGAAATATTGGGGATAAAAAAATAATAGGAAATCCTTGTAAAATGTGGTAGAATAGATAATAAATTACATGAAAAATAAAGGAGTTAAAAAATGAGTGAGTACAAATTAAATACAAGATGTGTGCAGGGGGGATATACACCGGGAAATGGGGAACCCAGACAGATTCCGATTATTCAGTCAACTACATTTAAGTATGATACCAGCGAGGATATGGGAAGATTGTTTGATTTGGAAGCAGAAGGGTATTTTTATACGCGTCTTCAGAATCCGACTAATGATATGGTAGCGGCTAAAATTGCAGAACTTGAGGGTGGTACAGCAGCAATGCTTACCTCTTCCGGACAGGCTGCCAACTTCTTTGCACTTTTTAACATTTGCGAAAATGGAAGTCATATTGTTTCTTCCTCCAGCATTTACGGAGGAACCTTTAACTTAATTGAAGTGACGATGAAAAAGATGGGAATTGATGTTACATTTGTTTCTCCGGACTGTACAGAAGAGGAACTGAATGCGGCATTCAAAGATAACACAAGAGCGGTATTTGGCGAGACGATTGCCAATCCGGCACTTACGGTTTTGGACATTGAAAAATTTGCGAGAGCAGCACATGCACACGGGGTACCGCTGATTGTAGATAATACATTCCCGACGCCGATTAACTGCCGCCCAATTGAGTGGGGAGCTGATATTGTTACTCATTCGACGACGAAATACATGGATGGCCACGGTGCAGCAGTAGGTGGTGCAATTGTGGATTCCGGCAAGTTTGACTGGATGGCTCATGCAGATAAATTCCCGGGACTTTGTACACCGGATGAGTCGTATCACGGAATCACGTATGCAGAGAAGTTTGGTAAGGAAGGCGCATTTATTACAAAATGTACCGCACAGTTGATGCGTGATCTTGGTTGTATTCAATCTCCACAGCATGCCTTTTATTTAAATCTTGGCTTGGAGTCTCTTCACGTGAGAATGCCACGCCACGTGGAAAATGCGCAGGCGGTTGCAGAATTCTTGGAAAGTCATGAAAAGGTAGCGCATGTAAGTTACTCCGGTCTTAAAAATGACCCGTATTATGAATTAGGTCAGAAATATCTGCCAAATGGTGGATGCGGCGTTGTTTCTTTTGAATTAAAAGGCGGCCGTGCGGCGGCAGAAAGTTTTATGAAACGTTTGAAACTGGCAGCAATCGAAACCCATGTTGCAGATGCCAGAACGTGCTGCTTAAACCCGGCAACATCGACACACCGTCAGATGAATGATGAGCAGCTTTTGGCAGCCGGTATTCCGGCAGGCCTTGTTCGTATTTCCTGCGGACTTGAAGATAAAGAGGATTTAATTGCTGATTTGAAGCAGGCGTTAGAGGATTAGTGGTACTATTGCGTATAAATGTGTCGGAAAGAAACAATTTAACGGAGGATTAAGTAATGGAGGAACGATTAAAGCGCCAGCTTGATTTTGCTTTGGAAATTGACAAAGAAAAAAATATTTTCAGACAGACTCATCTTTCCGGCCACGGACGCAATGAAAATGATGCGGAGCATGCCTGGCATATGGCGATTATGGCGTATCTTTTAAAAGAGTATGCGAACGAACCGGTTGATATTGCGAAAGTAATGCTTATGTGTCTGATTCACGATATTGTAGAAATTGATGCGGGGGATACCTATGCGTATGATGAGGAAGCGTTAAAGACGCAGAAAGTCCGTGAAGATGCAGCGAAAGAACGAATCTTTTCAATTTTGCCGGAGGAGCAAAAAGAAGAGTTTATGGCACTTTTCGACGAATTTGAAGAGTTTGCCACGCCGGAGTCGAAGTTTGCCCATGCGATGGATAATTTGCAGCCACTTATGTTAAATAACAGCAACGATGGCGGAGACTGGCGAAGGCATGAGGTCTGCGTAGAGCAGGTGTACGGCAGACAAAATAAAACATGTCTTGGCTCGGAGAAGCTATATGAAGTTACGAAACAGATTATCGAAGAAAATATTGAGAAGGGAAATATCAAACGCTGATGTTTTTTGCTAAAGTCTGTTGACTTTGGAAGTGAGGAAACAGCAAGTTGCTTTTCTAAATGCTAATATGCTGATATGATATTAGTATTGGAGGTGAAAAGTTTGAAAAAAAGAAATTTTAGACAACCAAGAAACAAAGGACATAGCAAATAA
>ENA-UOJG01001928-UOJG01001928.1-human-gut-metagenome-genome-assembly--contig:-C47-NODE-1928-length-19575-cov-5.294672_pt1 | contig 19575 bp, 20 predicted proteins | sample MGYA00242340_ERZ723887 | MGnify/ENA metagenome assembly ERZ723887 | reverse complement strand
CGCCTCCTTGATTACTCTGGCGTTATCATAACACATTTTACCGTGGTAGGCAATCGGCGATTCTCCTTCCCGCGGTAAATTTTCTGTTAATTTCCGCCAGAAACAGCCATTTCTCCCGTCCCGAGCGAAAAATAAGAGTTGTGAAACCGGAAGAAATCTGATATAATAGTATGGCTTGTATGTATTTGTATGTATACGAAGGCACTTTCTCAGGAAAGGATTTTGGATTTATGAACGAAAAGCGCCGCCCCCAAGGGCGGAATTTCCCGCCCCGTCCCGCGCAGGCAGCGCCTGCGGAGGAGACCGAGGGGCAGCTGGAAGGGCGCAACGCCCTTCAGGAAGCGCTCAGAAGCGGGCGCACCATTGACAAGGTATTCATCGCCGACGGCGACACCGACCGTGGCTTACAGCGTCTGGCCGCAGAAGCAAAGGACGCGGGGGCGGTTGTGGTCAGCGTTGACCGGCGGAAGCTGGACGCCATGTCCTTCACCCATGCCCATCAGGGCGTGATCGCTCTGGCCGCCGCCCACGCCTATTTTACCGTTGACGACATTCTGGAGGAAGCCGCGTCCCGTGGGGAAGCGCCCCTGATCGTCATCTGCGACGAGCTGTCCGACCCCCACAATCTGGGTGCCATTCTCAGGAGCGCCGAATGCGCGGGCGCCCACGGCGTCATCATCCCCAAGCGCCGCAGCGTGGGTCTGACCGCCACCGTGGCCAAGGCTTCCGCCGGTGCCGTGGAGTACATGAAGGTCGCCCGGGTGACCAATATCAACACCGCCATCGCCGAGCTGAAGGACAAGGGCGTCTGGGTGTTCGGCACCGCCGCCGAAGGCTCCATCCCCATGTATAAGGCCGACCTGACCGTACCCGCCGCCATTGTCATCGGCAATGAGGGTGAGGGCTTAAGCCAGCTTGTTCGGAAGAACTGTGATGTGATGGTCAGCATCCCCATGAAGGGAAAGATCAGCTCACTCAACGCGTCCGCCGCCGCATCCATTCTGCTCTACGAGGCGGTACGCCAGCGCATCGGCTGACAGCAGCCGAATTTCACCAGGAGGAAACCCATATGGACAATACCAACGAATCTCAGGAATTTGATCTTGACGACATCCTGCGGGAATTTCACGAAGATCCCGACGATGACGTCAAGGATACCGCGTCGGAGGAGGAACTGGACGTAGACGTGCTGCTGGTGGAGGAAGTTAGTTCCCCGGCAGCGGAGCAGCCCGAAGCCCCCGAGACTGCCGAAGCCCCCGAGGAAACCCCCGACCCGGTTTCCAGCGGCGACACCGTCCGCTTTGACCCCGAAGCGCTTTCCAACGAAGCGGAGGAAGCCGCTCCCAGCGACGACGCCAGAGCCATCGACGATCTGATCGCCGAAGCGCTGTCGGGCAGCGGTTCCGACGCCCCTGCACCGGAAGCCCCTCAGCAGCACCAGACCCCGCCCATCACCTTTGACCCCCATCAGCGTCTGCGGGAGCTGAAAAAGAAGCTGGTGGCAGGCCCCGAAAAGCGGTACTATGAGCTGACGGAGCTGGGCATCGGCAAACTGCAGATCGGCATTCTGCTGAACCTCGTCATCGTGCTGCTGTGCGCCGGTGTCACCACGCTGCTGGCGCTGGATATGGTGCCGGAAAACCGGATGCGTCTGGTGATCTTCAGTCAGGTGCTGGCCATGCTGGTATCCGGCCTGCTGGGCAGCCATCTGATGCTGGACGGGCTGGGCAGCATCTTCAAGGGCCGGTTCAACCTGAATTCTCTGCTTACCTTTACGTTCATCGCCTGCTGCGTGGACGCCGCGTCCTGCCTTGTGGAGCTGCGGGTTCCCTGCTGCGCTGCCTTCTGTCTGGAAATGACCATGGCCATGGCCGCCCGCTGCCAGCGCCGCTCCACCGAAATGGGGCAGATGGATACCCTGCGCAAGGCCGTCCGTCTCAAGGGCATCGCCAAAGTTTCCGACTATTATGAAGGAAAGCCCGGTCTGGTGCGGGGCGAAGCGGAAGTCGAGGACTTCATGGACACCTACAGCCGTCCCTCCACCCCTGAAAAGGTGCAGGGTGTGTACGCGCTTCTGAGCCTGCTGATCTGCATCGGTATCGCCGTGTTCGCGGGAATGCTCCACGGCACGAGCCTTGGCGTGCAGATCCTCGCCACCAGTCTGCTGGTGGCCGTCCCCGCCAGCTTCTTCATTTCCTACACCCGCCCCATGGCAGTGCTGGAAAAGCGGCTGCACATGGTCGGCACCGTGCTGTGCGGCTGGGAGGGCGTGAAGGATCTGAGCGGCAAAGCCGTCTTCCCCCTCCGGGATGAAGACCTGTTCCCTCTGGGCAGCACCAAGCTCAACGGCGTCAAATTCTACGGCAAGCGCAGCCCCGATGAGGTGGTGTCTCTGACCGCCTCCCTCATCACTGCCGCGGGCGGCGGGCTGGTTCCCGTCTTCCAGCAGCTGATGAAAAACCGCAGCGTGGAAGCACATCCCGTGAAGAACTTCCAGAATTACGGCACCGGCGGCATCGGCGGCGAGGTCTGCGGTGAGCCGGTACTGCTGGGCAGCCTGAACTTTTTGCAGGATATGGGCGTTGTGATCCCCGAAGGCACCATGGTCAATCAGGCGGTGTACGCCGCCATCGACGGCCAGCTGTGCGCCGTGTTCGCCATTTCCTACGCCAAGATGCGTTCCGCCGCGGCGGGTCTTGTGACCCTGTGCGGCCACCGGTCGGTGACCCCCGTGATCCTGTGCGGGGACTTCATGCTGACAGAAAGCTTCCTGCAATCCAAATTCGGCGTCAAGACCCGCCGGATCGTCTTCCCCACCCGGGAGGTCCGGAACGATCTGCTGAACCGCCATCCCGACCCGGACGCGCCCACCCTGGCCATCACCACCCGGGACGAGCTGGTCAGCGCGGCCTACGCCGTCACCGGCGCGCGCAGCCTGCGCTCCGCCGCCACCCTGGGCACCGTCATCCACCTGATCGGCGGCATTCTGGGAATGCTCACCATGCTGGCGCTGGGCTACCTCGGCTCCACGGAGCTGCTCACCCCCACCAACGTGCTATTGTATCAGCTCATCTGGATGATCCCCGGCTTCCTCGTCACGGAATGGACGAGAGCCGTATAATGCGATCTGCCATCCCCGGGGCCTGCGGCTCCGGGGATGGTTTTATTCTGCCCTTCACCCCGGGCGGCGATTGTATACCTTGCTGGATTTCCATGCCGGAATTTGTCTGTTTTGCACACAAAAACAAGTGTCCACCCGCCAATTTACACAATTTCGCAAAGTGACGAAAATAAGCATTGCAATTAGCGCGTCTTTCGTGTATAATGTCACTATTCGGGTGCCCGCGCCCCAAATGGAAGGCTTCCCTTCCCGAAAGGAGTATTGACCACAATGTACACTGTTAATTCCATCCGCAATATCTGTCTGCTGGGTCACAGCGGCAGCGGCAAGACCGCGCTGGCTGAGAGCCTGCTTTACATGACCGGCGCAATCGACCGCATCGGCAAGAACGCCGACGGAAACACCGTCTGCGATTACGACCCCGAGGAGATCCGCCGTCATATTTCTATCTCCACCTCCGTCGTTCCGCTGGAATACCACAACGTGAAGATCAACCTGCTGGATACTCCCGGTGCGTTCGACTTCTCCGGTGCCGTCATGGAGGCGCTCCGCGCCGCCGACGCCGCCATTCTGGTTTGCTCTGCCAAGGACGGCATCACCGTTGGCTTTGAGAAGGCATGGAAGTACTGCGAAGACCGGAACATGCCCCGTTTCGTCTACATCTCCAAGGTAGACGAGGACAATTCCGACTACAACGCCACCTTCAACGCTCTGCGGGAGAAGTACGGCAACAAGATCGCCCCCGTCGTCATCCCCATCTGGAATTCCGCCCATAAGGTCACCGGCATCATCGACGTGCTGAACAAGCGCGCCTACGAGATGCAGAACCTGAAGCGTGTGGAGATCGACGTTCCCGCTGATAAGGTGTCCGTCATCGAGGAGTTCAACGACGCGCTGAAGGAAGCCGTCGCCGAGACCGACGAGGCTCTGATGGATCGCTTCTTCGAGGGCGACGACTTTACTTACCGGGAAATGATCACCGGCCTGCATCAGGGCGTGAAGGATCTGAGCCTGTTCCCCGTGCTGTGCGGTTCCGGCCTGACCTGCCTTGGCAGCCTGATGCTCATGGACAACATCATCGACCTGCTGCCCAACCCCGTGCAGGGCAACTACCATAAGGCTACCACTGCCGACGGCAAGACCGAAGAGTTCGTCGTCTCCCCCGGCGGCGTTCCCTGCGCCTATGTGTGGAAGACCGTCTCCGACCAGTACGGCAAGTATTCCTACGTCAAGGTGCTCTCCGGTGAGATCACCTCCGACACCACTCTGGTCAACGCCCGCACCGGCGAGACCGAAAAGCTCGGCAGACTCTACACCATGTGCGGCAAGAAGTCCACGGAAGTCAAGGCTCTGGGCTGCGGCGACATCGGCGCCATCGGCAAGATGGACAAGGTCCGCACCGGCGACACCCTGTGCGACCCCAGAAAGGTCGTCTCCCTGAAGCAGATCCCCTACCCCGCTCCCTGCTATTCCATGGCCATCGCCCCCAAGGTGAAGGGTCAGGAAGACAAGGTCGGCACCGGCCTGAACCGTCTGAACGAGGAAGATCCCTCCTTCACCCTGACCAACAACGCCGAGACCAAGCAGCAGGTCATCTCCGGCACCGGCGATCAGCAGCTGGACGTGCTGGTCTCCAAGCTGAAGAGCCGCTTCGGCGTGGACGCCGTGCTGTATCCGGCAAAGGTCGCCTACCGGGAGAAGATCAAGAAGAAGGTAGAGGCTCACGGCCGTCACAAGAAGCAGACCGGCGGCAGCGGCCAGTTCGGCGACGTCTGGATTCGCTTCGAGCCGCAGGAGGAGCAGGACGACATGATCTTCGCTGAGGAAGTCTTCGGCGGCTCCGTCCCCAAGAACTTCTACCCCGCCGTTGAGAAGGGCATTCAGGAAGCCGTTCAGAAGGGCCCGCTGGCAGGTTATCCCATGGTCGGCCTGAAGGCTACCCTGTACGATGGCTCCTACCATCCCGTTGACTCCAACGAAATGGCATTCAAGCTGGCCGCCATTCTGGCCTTCAAGGAAGCCATGCCCAACGCCAACCCCACCCTGCTGGAGCCCATCGGCGCGCTGACCGTCACCGTGCCGGATTCCTACGTGGGCGATGTGATGGGCGATCTGAGCAAGCGCCGCGGCCGTCCCATGGGCATGTCCCCCGATCACGAGGGCAACACCGTTATTGAGGCGGAAGTCCCCATGGCGGAAATGAGCAGCTACGCCATTGATCTGCGCGCCATGACTCAGGCCAGAGGCAGCTTCACGCTGGAATTCGTCCGTTACGAGGAAGTCCCCAAGGCCAATCAGGCCAAGATCATCGCCGACGCGAAGGCCAACGACTAATTTACTTGCGTTCCATTCATCGGCGCGGGGATATCCCCGCGCCGATGTTCTTTCAATTGTTAAATTTTGTTATTTTCCTAAGAAATAGTTGCAAAGTGTTACAGTTTGTTGTATACTGGAGAAAACAAGCGTTCCGGGCGGGTTTGAAAGCCCTCTCGCCGGGACGTATAAGGGAGGAGCCCAAAATGAAAAGAAAGAACATTCTCGCTGTGATCGCTCTGGTCGCCGTGTTCGCGTTTGCCCTCGCCGGCTGCGGTTCCAAGGATAAGGAACCGACCGCCAATACCGCCGCCAGCGTTCCGGAAATGTCCGCCGGGCAGGAGCTGACCCTGACCTCCAGTACGCTGACCGCCGCCACATGGAGCAGTCCCAACGGTGCTACCGTCAACCTGACCGCCACCCCCAACGGCTATGCCGAGGGGCAGAGCGCGGCATTCATCGTCCGTCTGGAGGGTGAGGAAGCAGCGAACGTTCCCTGCGAGTGGAACGGCAGCGCTTACACCGCGTCCGCCGATCTGAACGCTGCCGACGGCTACTGCTACTACGTCCTTCTGACCGCCGCGGACGGCACCCAGACTGAAGTCGCCATCAACACCCCCACCGCGCCCACCGACGACGCCCTGATCAATCTGGAGTCCGCGCTGAACTCCTACTGCAACATGACCGTGGCGTCCGCCACCCAGGACGGCAGCACCCTGACCATCACCGGTGGTTCCGTGGAGGTGCAGGCGCCCCGGATCACCAACGAGGGCGAGACCATCACCTGCAGCAAGGCCGAGCTGGTTCTGACCTTCAATGAGGAGATCGTCGGCACCGCCGCGCTGACCATGGAAGCCGCCGAAATTCCCGGCAGCTACACTGCGGACATCTCCGGCATCACCTTCAACATTCCCTCCATGGAGGACGACCAGCAGCTGTCCATCCGTCTGGATGTGACGCTGTCCAACGGCCAGTTCCTCACCGCCCCCGGCGGCACCTTCTCCTTCCTGAACGGCGAAATGGTGTCCTCCGTCGGCTGACATCCGCACAACCGCAAAGGGGTCAGGCTTGCCTGACCCCTTTTTCTGCCAAAGGAGCGAAAATGAACTACGCCAATATGGTATCCGGCACGTTTCTTGCCCGCCCCAACCGGTTTATCGCCCATGTGGACATCGCCGGGCAGACGGAGACCGTCCATGTGAAAAATACCGGTCGCTGCAAGGAGCTGCTTGTCCCCGGAACGCGGGTCTGGTGTCAGGAGGCGTCCTCCCCTGCCAGAAAAACCCGCTTTGACCTGATTACCGTTGAGAAAGGCGGCCGTCTCATCAATATGGACTCCCAAGCGCCCAACGCGGCGGCCAAAGAGTGGCTGCTCTCCGGCGGCTTTGGGGAAATCGAGGCCCTCCGGGCGGAGACCGTTCACGGCGATTCCCGGTTTGATTTTTCCTTTTTTAGGGACGGAAAGCTCTGGTTTCTGGAGGTCAAAGGCGTGACGCTGGAGGAAAACAGCGTCTGCGCCTTCCCCGACGCCCCCACCCTCCGGGGCGCGAAGCATCTGCGGGGTCTGACCCGCGCCGCCGCTGAAGGGTATGGCGCGGGCGTTCTGTTCGTCATTCAAATGGCGGACGTAAAATACCTGCACCCCAACGACGCCACCGACCCGGATTTTGCCGCCGCCCTCCGGGATGCCGCCGGAAACGGCGTCCACATCCTCGCCATGGACTGCGCCGTAACGGAGCAGTCCATGACCATCCGCAGCCCGGTAGAAGTGCGGCTGTAAAATCCAAATCTGTTTCCTCAGTCTCCTATTGTCAACCAGAAATTATTTATGGTTGACAATCGCACATTGCCTGTGCTATACTGCTTCCGAATTCAACAGTTCGGAGGAAACAACTATGGAAGCATCTGTTTCAAGAAAGTGGAAAACCATTGACATGGCGTATATCGCCCTGTTTGCCGTTCTGATGGCGGTCTGTTCGTGGATCTCCATTCCCGCGGTAGTCCCCTTCACCCTGCAAACCTTCGGCGTCTTTGTCGCGGTAAGCGTCCTTGGCGGAAAACGGGGAACGCTGGCCGTCGTGCTCTATCTGCTTATGGGCATCGTCGGACTGCCGGTGTTTGCGGGCTTCTCCGGGGGGCTGGGCGTTCTTCTGGGAAGCACCGGCGGATATATCATCGGATTTGTGTTCACCGCGCTGGTCATGTGGCTCATAGAGCGGCTTCTGGGGACGAAAACATGGGTGCTGGCGCTTTCCATGCTGCTGGGTCTTGCGGTGTGCTATGCCTTCGGCACCGCCTGGTTCCTGGTGGTGTACACCAAAAACACCGGCGCCATCGGCCTGTGGACGGCGCTGGGCAAGTGCGTGTTCCCCTACATTCTCCCGGACTGCCTTAAAATCGCCCTTGCGCTGGCCATCCGCAAGCGTCTGGCCGCTGCCATCCGGCTGCGGTAACGTTATGGATGAAGCATCCATTTCCCTGCGCGCCCATCACGGTCTTTGTCTCCACTTTTTTCAGGGAAAGGGCTACAGCGGGGCTTTTGTGGAAAACATGGCGCAGAAAAAGGCCATGCTGGAAGAAAATCCCCTCGTCCGGCTGACCGATCAGGCGGATGAAATCTGCCGTGCCTGCCCCAACAATCTGTCCGGCCAATGCGAATCTGCCGAGAAGGTACGGCGCTACGACCGGGAGGTGCTGTCCCGGTGCGGCCTGACCGCCGGGGACGTGCTGCCCTACCGGGAACTGGCGGAACGGGTGCAGGAAACCATTTTGCTGCCCGGTCACCGGGAGGAAATCTGCGGCGACTGTCAGTGGACGGATTTATGCCAGTATAAGGAGGAAACGCCGTGACCACCAAGGAAAAGCTGCTTGCCCTGCTGGAAGACAGCAAGGGGACATTTTTCTCCGGGGAGGAAATTGCCCGGACGCTTCAGGTCTCCCGTGCAGCCGTGTGGAAAGCAGTGAACGCCCTCCGGGAAGACGGCTACACCGTCGACGCCGCAACCAATAAGGGCTACCGTCTCTCCCCGGATTCGGACATCCTGTCCCCTCAGGGCATCCGCAGATTTCTGAAACCGGAATACCGGGATCTGGATTTGACGGTACTTCCCACCGCGCCCTCCACCAACGCCCTTGTCCGGGAAAAGGCCAATCAGGGCCGCCCGGAAGGCTGCATCATCGTCGCCTGCGAGCAGACCGACGGGCGGGGGCGCTATGGGCGACAGTTCTTTTCTCCGGTTGATTCCGGCGTATACCTGAGTCTGCTGCTCCGCCCGACGGCCTACTCTCCCCAGCAGGCGACCTGCCTTACGGCGGCGGCTGCGGCGGCGATGTGTCAGGCCATAGAAGCGGTGACCGGGCAGCAGCCCGGCATTAAATGGGTCATCGACATTTTCCTCCATGGCTAAAAGGTCTGCGGCATTCTGACGGAAGCCGCCGTTGGTCTGGAAACCGGCACTCTTAACTACATGGTGCTGGGGGCTGGCGTCAACCTCTACCCACCCGCAGAGGGGTTCCCGGAGGAGATTCAGTCCATTGCCGGGTCGGTTCTGGAGCACAGCTGCCCGGAAGCAAAAAACCGGCTGGTCGGAGAGTTCCTGAACCGCTTTTGGGATTTCTACTCCCACCCGGACTGCAGGACATATCTGGAAGACTACCGCGCCCGCAGTCTGGCGATTGGGCGAAATGTCACCGTTCTTTCCGCAGGGAAGGCGGTCAGCGCCTATGCCTACGGTATTGACGATGATTTCCGTCTTCTGGTACGCTATGACAGCGGCAAAACCGAAGCGCTGTCCTACGGTGAAATCCGCATTCAGCTGGCTGAAAGCGCCCCTTAACGAACACACAAAAAGGCACCCTGTACTTTCTCGTACAGGGTGCTTGTCTTATCGATTCAGAAACGCTTTCGTAACCTCGACAATGTGTTCCGCGCTCAGGCCGTAGGCTTTCAGCACCTCGGCCGCAGTGCCGGAACAGCCGAACTTGTCGTTCACGCCGATGCGCTTGACCGGGACGGGATAGGTTTCCGCAAGATAGCTGCACACCGCTTCGCCCAGGCCGCCGATGATGCTGTGCTCCTCGCAGGTGATGATCTTCCCGCATTCTTTGGCGCATTTCAGCACCAGCTCCTCGTCCAGCGGCTTGATGGTTGACATGTTCACAATGCGGGCGTGGATGCCCATGGCTTCCAGCGCTTCACCGGCCTTGATGGCCTCGTAGGTCATCAGGCCGTTGGCAATGATGGCGATATCCGTACCCTCGCGCATGATCTCGCCCTTGCCGATCTTGAATTCGAAACCGTCCTCATGGAACACCGGAATTGCCAGGCGCCCCATGCGCAGGTAGACCGGCCCCTGATATTCATACGCCGCCTTCGTGGCCGCCTCAGCCTCCACGCCGTCGGCGGGGCAGATGACGACCATGCCGGGGATGGAGCGCATGAGGGCAAAGTCCTCGCAGCACTGGTGGCTCGCGCCGTCCTCGCCCACGGACAGGCCGCCGTGAGTTGCGCCGATCTTCACGTTCAGGTGGGGATAGCCGATGGAGTTGCGGATCTGCTCAAAAGCCCGCCCTGCGGCGAACATGGCAAAGGAAGACGCGAAGGGAACGAAGCCGTTGGCCGCGAAGCCCGCCGCCACGCACATCATGTCCGCTTCCGCAATGCCGCAGTTGAAGTGACGGTCGGGGTACGCCTTGGCAAACATGCCGGTCTTTGTGGAGCCTGCCAGGTCGGCGTCCAGCACCACGATGTCCTCATGCGCCGCGCCCAGGGCAACCAGGCCCCGTCCGTAGCCCTCGCGGGTGGCCATTTTCTTTACATCTGCCATATTACATGCCCTCCAGATCGCTGAGCTGCTGCTTCAGCTCCGCCATAGCTACCGCGTACTGCTCGTCGTTGGGCGCCGAGCCGTGCCAGCTCGCCTGATTTTCCATGAAGGAAACGCCCTTGCCCTTGACGGTCTTCATGATGATCGCGCTGGGCTGACCCTTGACGGTTTTCGCCGTGTCCAGCGCCGACGCGATGGCGTCAAAGTCGTGGCCGTCGATGGTCTCCACGTGGAAGCCGAAGGCTTCCAGCTTCTTGTCAATAGGATAGGGACTCATGACCTTGGCAATATCGCCGTCGATCTGCAGGCCGTTGTTGTCGATGATGACGCAGAGGTTGTCCAGCTTATAGTGGGCAGCAAACATGCACGCCTCCCAGACCTGCCCCTCCTGAATCTCGCCGTCACCCAACAGGGTGTATACCCGGTTGTCCCGCTTCTTCAAGCGGCTGGCCAGCGCCATGCCGCAGGCAACGGAAATACCCTGCCCCAGAGAACCCGTGGACATGTCCACGCCGGGGACGGAGTTCATATTGGGGTGCCCCTGCAAATAGCTTCCCAGCTTACGCAGCGTCACCAGATCCTCCACGGGGAAAAAGCCCCGCAGCGCCAGCGCCGCATACAGGCCGGGCGCGGTGTGGCCTTTGCTCAGGACAAACCTGTCCCGATCCTCCCAATGGGGATTTTCCGGATCCACGCGCAGTTCCTTGAAATACAGATAGGTGAACATGTCCGCAGCGGACAGACTGCCGCCGGGATGTCCGCTTTTGGCCGCGTGGACGCCCTCAATTACGCCCATACGCACTTTGCAGGCCATGACCTGCAGCTGCTTTTTTTCCTGGGGTGTCATAGTATCCTCCTTGAAATATATAAATGCGGAATTTTCTATAGTCACACTAAGACGAGTATATTATACATATTGCGGGCTGCATTTGTCAAGCAAACCTGTCTGAAAATAAGCCCTGTCCCTGCCTTTTCAAAAAATCAGAAAATTTTTCGTCCCGGTGCAGCAAAATGCCCGTCTCAATCGTATTGTATATAGGATTCGACACGGGATTTTGGGGGGGAGATCAGGCAGTGGACGCGCTGGGCTTATTTCATCGCTACCGGGATGACGTTTACCGGCTGGCAGTCAACTATACCAGCAGCCCCCGGGAGGCAGAGGACGTAAGCCGGTCTGTATTTCTGAAGCTGGTGGCGCGGGAGGATCTGACGCCGGGAACGGAACGGGATTTTCTCATGCAGGCAACTGCCGACGAATGCCGCAGCCTGCTCCGCTCCGGCGGCTGGAAACGCACCGTGAAGGCGTTTTTCTTCGCCCCGAGGACGGGCACGCCCCGGCAGGACATTCTGCGTCTGCCGCCCAAGTACCGGGTGGTCATGTACCTGCGCTATTACGAGGACTTTACCACCGGGGAAATTGCCCGGCTCCTGAAAATCCCCCAGAGCACCGCAGCCGCCAGACTCTCCCGCGGGCGGGGACTGCTGGAACGGCAGCTGAGAAAGGGTGCGGCGTGAATAAACAAGTGATTGATGTCTACAATGAGATGGCCATGCCCGCAGACTGCGCCCGGCGCATCGAGGGAGAAATGAGCCGTGCCATCCGTCAGAAGAAAGGTGAAACCAAATTTATGAAGAACGAAAAGAATGGTCAAAAACAAAGCTGGGGCTTTGCGGTCGTGCTGGTGTGTCTGGTACTGGTGCTGTCTGTGGGAGGAGTATTCCTTTTCCTGAACGTTTCCGAGCCGAAGGACGCCCCCGCCGCGCCGGTGGGAACTGAGCAGCTTACCCGGCCCAGCGTCTCAACGGAGGCCCCGGCGGCAAGTACAGAAGCGGATTCCTTTGCCCTGAGCGAAACCGGCAAGGCTTTTCTGGAAAAGATGTGTTATTTCCTGCCGGACTGGTCGGACGACGCTTCCCTGAACGACGAATTCTGGCGGGATTTCCTGTTCTCCTCTTTCACCTGTCCGGACATGGTGGACGGTGAAACGGCAATGACCATCTGCGGTGAACAGGAACTGGTCACCACCTCCTGGGGACAGGCAGTGAAGGTCAGCCGGGAGAACAGCGTAGTTCCTTACGTCCGCCTTGCTCTTGGTCTGGAAATGCCCTCCTATGCTCCCGCCATTCAGGACGTGAGCGCCGGACAGACCCTGTTCTATTTTGAAGACGGCTATTACTATATCGGCCTTTCTGACTTTGGCGACGTGGGCTACTCCTTCCGCGGCTGCTACCCGGATTCCGTCAACGGCGCCACCGTCATCTTCGATGTCTACAGCGGCACCCCGGATGACACCATCGGCACCATCTGCTTTACTATCGTCCCGGCGGACAACGAAAACGGCTTTACCATTGCCGCGAAAAGCTCCGATTTTGGCGGATGATCCGCATTTTTGACCATTTATGATGCTCCCCTTGCCTCTCTCTTTGGGAGAGGTGGCTGAGCGCAGCGAAGACGGAGAGGGGAAGCAAGGGTGCAAGACCCTCTCAGTCACCTTCGGTGACAGCTCTCCCAAAGGGAGAGCCAAGGGGTTGTACCCCTCCCCCGTCAAATATACGAAAAATGGAGCGTATCTGCACCGATACGCTCCATTCACTATTTTACGATTACCCATCAAACCGGCAAGGGAGGTTTCTTAATCTAACGTTCAATTGACAACCTTCCCATTGCCCTGTATAATAAACGGTATATGGAAAATCCGAGGTGTGCATATGAAAGGAAGCAAGATTTTATCTGCCGTGTTCGGCGTTCTGGGCATTCTGCTGATGGTGGCGACGGCGGCGGTGAGCATCGCGTCGCGGAACGCCCAGCCGAGGATGCTGGAGTCTCCCGAAGCCGCCTCGGCGCAGGCACAGCGCATGATGGACGCTCTGTGCGCCGGCGACTACGAAGCCGCCCAGAGCTGCATTTACGGTCAGCCGGATCTGGGTGCGGGAGAGCCGGAGGATGCTGTGAGTAAGCTGCTCTGGGACGCCTTCACGGACAGCCTTTCCTACGAATTTACCGGGCTGTGCCGGGTCACGGACACGGGATTTGCCCGGGACGCGACGGTCACCTGTCTGGATGTGTCCGGCGTGACGGCGGCAGTTCCCCAGCGGGCAAAGGCGCTGCTGGAGGCAAAGGCCGCGGCGGCAGAGGACAAAACGGAAATTTACAACGAGGATAACAGCTACCGCAGCGAACTGGTGAATCAGGCGCTGAACGACGCGGTAACGCAGGCGCTGAGCGAGGACGCCCAGACCGTCACCCGTGATGTGACGCTGGGTCTCATCTATCAGGACGGCGCATGGTGGGTGGTGCCGGATCAGGCGCTGCTGCAAATCATCTCCGGCGTGGCGTAAGGAGGACGGACATGGCATATCAACCGAAATTTGCCCGGAAAAACCACCGGGTCAGTCCGTTTTTCGTCCTGCTGGGGGTCATCGTGGTGCCGATTTCTCTGGCTCTGACGGCCGTTCTGCTGGGAAAGATGGCGCAGTCCCTCAGCCGCCCCAAAGCCACGGCGCAGACGGCACCGGGAAATATGACGATCATGGAGCAGTTTGACGGCTTTGTTTCCGCCAAAATGGACGCCGCCCGGGATACGCTTACCGCCGCGCAAACGCCGGAGAACGTTCCCGAAACCACCGTCCCCGTGAGGGAAAAGGTCATCATCGAGATTCCGGACGACGCGCAGGTCGCCCCGGAGCCGAACCCGGACTGCTACGGCCAGACCGACGATCCGTCTTCCCTGCAATGGCTTCTGGACGAAGCGGCCTTTCTTCTGGACGGGCAGGAGCTGTATTTCAGCACCGACGTGGAGCTGTTCGAGGGCAGTCTTGTCAACTATTATCTGGACGACACCATATTCGCTATCACATGGAAAGAGGTCCACGACGGCTCCGTATACACCTTCTCCGAGGTGAAGGTCAACCATCCGTCCCAGTTCCGGCGGCATCTGGCCGGCGGCGAATACGGTTCGGCGACCCAGTTCTACACCTCGGAAATGGCGGAAAGCGTCAACGCGGTGGTGGCTTCCTCCGGTGATTTCTACAATTTCCGCAACTTTGGCATCATCGTCTATCAGGGGCAGGTGCGGAAGGTGGAAGGCACCTACGCCGAGACCTGCTATATCGACCGGAACGGCGACCTCCACTTCACCTACGGCGGCGACATTACGACCACGGCGGCCGCCAAGGAATATGTGGCGGAGAACGACATCTGGTTCAGCCTTGGCTTCGGCCCGGTGCTGATCGACAATTACGAGGTGATCGACCACACATGGTACGGCGTGGGCGAAATCACGGAAGGGTACGCCCGTGCGGCGCTGTGCCAGATGGGCGAGCTGCACTATATCGTCGCCACGGCGAACACGGAAGGCCCCTGGCAGGACATCCCCACCGTCAAGACCTTTGCCAAAAACATCGCCGCCACCGGCTGCCGCATGGCCTACTGCCTGGACGGCGGGCAGACCGCCGCCATCGTGATGGGCGACCAGCTCATCAACCGCCCGGTCTACGGCCAGCAGCGGAAGATCAGCGACATCATCTACTTCGCCACGGCGATGCCGGAAGGAGGCTGACGGTATGGAAAAAATCGCGTTTATTTCCGGGGAGACCATCTATTACTGGAGTTCCATCGTGCTGACTCTGGCGACGCTCACCGCCATCTGCTTTTTCTGGTCGCTGTATCTGGGAAAAGGCGGCAATGGAATCGCCGCTTTCAGCGTGGTTCCACTGGCCATCGCGCTGTCCCTTCTGCTTGGGCGGCTGGTTCACTGGTACTGCCGCACCAGCAGCTACGACAGCTTTGAAGCCGCCATGAAGCCCTTCTCCCCCGGCGGATATGCCCTGCTGGGCGTCTTCGCCGGATGTGTACTGGCGGCAGTTGTTATTCGCCTGCTGCATTTTGACCGGAATCTGCCCCAGATGCTGGACTGCATGGCCGTGGCCGGGTGCGCCGGTATCGCCGTGGGACGACTTGCCTGCTTCTTCAATTCCACTGACCGGGGGCAGATCATTACTTCCACTCAGTCGCTTCCTTGGGTCTATCCCGTGACCAACGCCGTTTCCGGCGCTACGGAGTACCGTCTGGCGACGTTCATTTTGCAGGCCATGGCGGCACTGGTGCTGTTTTTGATTTTGCTTTCGTTCTACCTGCCCAAAAAGCAGCAGAAGGATGGGGACACGGCACTGATTTTCCTGCTGCTTTACGGCGTATCCCAGATCGTGCTGGACAGTACCCGGTATGACAAGCTGTTTTTCCGGAGCAATGGCTTCGTCAGCGTGGTGCAGGTGCTGGGTGCGCTGGGGCTGCTGCTGGTGATCGTGGTATTCTCCGCTCGGATGGTAAAAGCCCGGGGCTTCCGATTCTGGAACGTGCTGGTGTGGCTGGGGATCGCCGTCTGCATCGGCGGCGCGGGCTTTATGGAATATTACGTCCAGCGTCACGGCGATTTGGCAGTCTTTTCCTACAGCGTCATGAGCGCCTGCCTGCTGGCGGCAGCGGGGCTGGTTCTACTGCTGCGCAAGCTGGCGCAGCCCGTCCGGCGCAGACGATAACCGGATTCTCGACAAAAACCTCCGTATGCACGAACTGTCATACGGAGGTTTTTGCAATATTATGTCGGGGCGCTTTATTCCGGCTTCTCCCGGGCGATCTTCTCTCTTGTCCAGTCGTTGACCTCTGCCTTGAGCTGCTGCATATAGTGGGAAAACTGTACGTTTTCTTCGCCGTAGGTCAGCTGCAAGTCATACTCAAGGGGCAGCCATGTGGAAATATCCGACTCATTGTGCTGGATCACCGCTTCCATTTTGTCCAGCGCCTTGTAGATTTTCGCTTCCTGTGTCTCCATGGCGTTCATCTCGGTGAGCAGCGCCGCCCATTCCTCCCGGGCGTCCTCCGGGAGGGTGTTCACCCAATTCAGCAGAATGTCGTCCTCTTTCCGGGTATCGGCGTTGGTTTTCTCAAAGGTCGGGATGTCCCCGGTGAAGGCTTCTCCCATGTCGTGGATCAGGCACATGCGGATCACCTTGTCCATGTCCGCCTCCGGGAACTCCTTCGTCAGCAGCATCGCCATCAGGGAAATCCGCCAGCTGTGCTCCGCCACACTCTCCCGGCGGCCGGAGGAGGTATAGCAGTGCCGTGTGTTGCATTTCAGCTTCTCCGCCACGGACAGAATTTCCAGCAGTTCTTTTGGCTTCATTTTGATTCCTCCCAGTAAAATCAGGGCGCGCAGAAATGCGCGCCCTGTTGATCATATCAGGAAAGTAAGAGCTTGTCGTCGGCTTCGTCGGAGCCGGAGGCTCTGCTGAACAGATTCAGCAGCTGCTCCACCGTCAGATTTTTCTTTTCCTCTCCGGAAACGTCCACCACAACATGGCCCTCGTACATCATGATCAGGCGGTTGCCATAGGAAATGGCGTCGCGCATATTGTGGGTGATCATCATGGTGGTCAGGTGGCTCTTCTCTACGATCCGCTGGGTCGCCTCCAGCACCTTGGCCGCAGTCTTGGGGTCAAGCGCCGCGGTGTGCTCGTCCAGAAGCAGCAGCTTCGGCTGCTGCAAGGTCGCCATCAGCAGCGTCAGCGCCTGACGCTGACCGCCGGACAGCAGGCCGACCTTGGTGGTCATCCGCTCCTCCAGTCCCAGATCGAGGATTTGCAGCTGCTCCCGATAGAACGCGCGATCCGCTTTGGTGATGCCGAGGCGGAGGGTTCTGGGCTTGCCCCGGCGCGCCGCCAGGGCAAGATTTTCCTCGATCTGCATGGTCGCGGCGGTACCCATCATGGGGTCCTGAAACACCCGGCCGATGTACTTTGCCCGCTTATACTCCGGCAGGGCGGTCACGTCCACGCCGTCAATGAGGATTTTCCCGGTGTCCACCTGAAACACTCCGGCGATGGCGTTGAGCATGGTGCTCTTGCCCGCGCCGTTGCCGCCGATGACGGTGACGAAATCGCCCTCGTTCATGGTCAGATTCAGACCGTTCAGCGCCACCTTCTGGTTCACCGTTCCGGCGTTGAAGGTCTTGCTGATATTTTTCAGCTCCAGCATCGTCATACCTCCTTCTTCTTGGGAAGCACGATGGTCTTCCAGTAGGGAACCGCAAGGAACAGCGCCACCACCAACGCCGTCAGCAGTTTCAGGTCATTGGTGTTCAGGCCAAGCTGCAGGACGATCTGGATGACTACATAGTAAATCACCGCGCCGATGACGACGGACACCAGCTTCAGCGCGAAATTGCGGAACACGCGTCCCAGCAGCACCTCGCCGATGATGACGGCGGCAAGGCCGATGACGATGGCGCCCCGTCCCATGTTCACATCCACCGCGCCCTGATACTGGGCAAGCAGGCCGCCCGCCATGGCGACCAGACCGTTTGCCAGCATCAGGCCGAAAGTAATGCCCGACTTGGTATCAATGCCCTGTGCGCGGGCCATGTTCTGGTTCGCGCCGGTCGCCCGCAGGGAGCTTCCGTACTCGGTGCCGAAGAACCAGTACAGCAGGCCGATCAGCACCGCCAGAAACAGGATCACCAGTGGAATGGGGTTATTCAGCGCCAGATCCCGGACGTAGCGCTGGGAGACCAGCAGGTCGTACTTATCCACGCCGATGGGCTGGTTGGCCTTGCCTGTCATGATCCGAAGATTGACGGAGTACAGCGCCAGCTGGGTGAGGATACCGGCCAGAATGGCAGGAATCCCGCACCGGGTGTGGAGCAGACCGGTACACAGTCCCGCCAGCACACCCGCCAGAAACGCGCACAGCAGCGCGGCCCATGGATTCCACCCGGCACGCATCAGCATGACGCACACCGCGCCGCCGGTGGCAAGGCTTCCGTCCACCGTCAGGTCGGCCACGTCCAGAATACGGTAGGTGATGTACACGCCGATTGCCATGATTCCCCAGAGCATTCCCTGAGTGATCGCGCCCGGCATGGCATTCAAAAGGGATAGGAAGAAACTCATATCTTGATACCTCTACAATAGTAAAGAAATTGCCCGGTCCGGGCGCAGAATGACGCCAAGGCAGGACAGGGTAAAAGCCCTGCCCTGCCTGTTTGTTTTGCAGGGAAAATTACCCCATCGGCTCGTAGCCGTCGGGAATGGTGACGCCCAGCGCCTCGCAGTTGGCGGCGTTGTACATCTTGGTCACCTGAGGGGCGTACTCCACGGGCATCTGGGAGATGTCCGCCTCACCGGTGAGGATCTTGGCCGCCATCTTGCCGGTGGCAACGCCCAGATCGTAATAGCTGATGGACAGGGTCGCGATGCCGCAGCCCTCGCAGATGCCGGCCTCACCGGCGATCACGGGAACCTTGGCCGGCAGCACCACGTTGGCAATGGCCTCGGTGTTGGAGGCAGCGGTGTTGTCAGTGGGGATGTAGAGCACGTCGCTGGCATCGCAGGCCGCCTGAGCGACGGACGCAACGTCGTTGGTGTCGGTGAAGGCAAAAGCAGTGGCAGTCAGACCCAGCTCGGTCAGATACTTGGTCATTTCATCCACCTGATACTGGGAATTGGCCTCGGCGGAGCAGTACAGCAGGCCGATGTTTTTGGCGTCCGGGAACAGCTCCTGAATCATGGCAGCCTGCTGGTCAAGGGGAGCCAAGTCGGAGGTGCCGGAGATGTTGCCGCCCACAGTGCCCGTCCAGCCATCGATCTCCAGAGCGGAAGCGTAGTCGGTGACGGAGGTACCCAGAATGGGGATCTCACTGGTCGCCGATGCGGCAGCCTGAAGGGCGGGGGTGGCGTTGGCCATGATCAGATCGACCTTGCTGGAAACAAAGCCGTTGATGATGGTGGTGCAGTTCACGGAGTCGCCGGAGGCGTTCTGGACTTCAAATTTCACCTTGTCTCCCAGCGCTTCGGTCAGAGCGTCCTGGAAGCCCTTGGTCGCGGCGTCGAGGGCGTCGTGCTGAACCAGCTGGCAGATACCCACAACGTATGTATCCTTCTTCGCGGCAGCGCCGCAGGCGGTCATGGACAGCAGCATCACAGCCGCCAGCACAATAGCAAGAATTTTTTTCATGTTCAATCCTCTCCTTTTGTTTCTATCCGGTGTACCTTTGTGCGTGCGCCGAATACTTATTGACATACTATACCACCATAATGCACAAAATGTCAACAGGAAATTGCGCAAAATGTAAAAAATTACGGGTCTTTTTCCCGAAAATAAAAGATGGGGCGCATCCAAATGGGTGCGCCCCGGAAAATGTAATACTGCTTTCTGATTAAAATCAAGATTTTAATCAGAAAGGCACTGTCTGACGGCGCTGCCCGTTTTGTGATTTATAAGGAAAGAAATCACAAAACAAGTCTCATATGAACTCCATG
>ENA-UOJG01001927-UOJG01001927.1-human-gut-metagenome-genome-assembly--contig:-C47-NODE-1927-length-19580-cov-5.071242_pt1 | contig 19580 bp, 8 predicted proteins | sample MGYA00242340_ERZ723887 | MGnify/ENA metagenome assembly ERZ723887 | reverse complement strand
TTTTCCGGCGCTTTCCCCGTCGATGCCGAATTTCGACATCAGGAAAAGGGTCAGGATCGCCATCATGGTGTAAAATCCGAAACGTTCGCCCATGTTCGCCAACGCGGCGGCGATAAGGCCTTTGGGTTGTCCTCTCATAAGTCGTGTAGTTGTTAGTGTTGATAGATTGGTTGCAAATATAACAATCTTTTCGAGCTGTACAACGTTTTTTGACGACATGGCGGCATTTCCGGGCAAGGGAATGTTTTTTCTCATCGTGCCGTTTCTTTGGATGAGGGTACGATATTTTTCCCTCGGAAGAAAAAATAATGTCCTGTTTTGGTGGAAGCTAACCCGGTTTATTGATATATTTGCAGGGCGGCGGATTGTTTTTATGTCCGTTGCCGGAAAAAGAAAACCTTAAAACGCTTAAAATAAAACTATTATGGCAAGAAAACTCCTTATCCGCGATCTGACGCTGCGCGACGGCCAGCAGTCTGCTTTCGCTACGCGAATGAGCCAGCAACAGATCAATCGGGTCATCGGCTACTACAAAGACGCCAAATTTTACGCCATGGAGGTTTGGGGCGGTGCCGTTCCCGACTCGGTGATGCGTTATTTGAGCGAAAACCCCTGGACCCGTCTGGAATCCATCAAGAAAGAAATCGGCGATGTGTCCAAACTCACCGCTCTTTCGCGCGGACGCAACCTGTTCGGTTATGCTCCGTACACCGACGAGATCATCGAAGGTTTCTGCCGCAATGCCATCGAATCCGGTCTGGGCATCATGCGTATCTTCGACGCGCTCAATGACGTGGACAACGTAAAATCGACGGTGAAATACGTCCGCAAGTACGGCGGTATCGCCGATTGCGCCGTTTGCTACACTATCGACCCGCAGTATCCCCCGCAGACCTTCGGCCAGAAGATCAAAGCGCTCTTCGGAGGACCGAAACCGCCGAAAAAGGTCTTCACCAACGAATATTTCCTGGGCAAGGCCAAGCAGATGGAAGCTCTGGGTGCCAACATGATCACCATCAAGGACATGAGCGGCCTGATCCCTCCGCACCGGGCTTACGAACTGGTAAAACTGTTCAAGGAGAACCTGTCGGTGCCGGTGGACTTCCACACGCACTCCACTCCGGGTTACGGTTTGTCGTCGGTAGTGGCAGCCATCGCAGCCGGTGTAGATATCGTGGACACCAACATCTGGAACTTTGCCGGCGGTCCTGCCGCTCCGGCCGTGGAGTTGATCTACGTCTTCGCCAAGAAGATGGGCGTAGAGATGGACATCAACATGGAGGCTGTAGCCAAGATCAACGAAGGTCTCTACGAGATCCGCAAGGAACTCGAGGCTTACGATGCCGTCAAGAAGTTCCCCAAACCGTTCTCGGTGAACGACGTCCCGGCCGAAGTAGATGCCATGATCGACCAGGCGGTAGCGGCCGTAAATGCCAAAGACTTTGAGAAACTCAACGAAGTTTGCCAGAAGATCGAGGCTTATTTCGGTTTTGCTGCTCCCAACCTGCTGGTCAAGGAAGCCGAAATCCCCGGCGGTATGTACACCAACATGGTGGCTCAGCTCAAGGCACTCAAGAGCGAAGACATCCTCGAAGATGCCATGAAACTCATTCCTGAGGTGCGTTTGGCAGCCGGTCTGCCTCCGTTGGTAACGCCTACCAGTCAGATCGTCGGCGCTCAGGCCGTGAACTGCGCTTTGGATGTGCGTGCCGGAAAACCGAAATACACGCATACGTCCAATCAGTTTGTCGCGCTGGTAAAAGGCGAGTACGGAAAGACCCCCGTGCCGGTAGATCCCGAGTTCCGTCGCAAGATCACCGGTTCGCCCGAAGAAAAACCCTACGACACGTCCAAATATCAGATGCAGCCCAATCCTACGCTGGAGGAATTCGGCGGAGTTCACTTGGCTGCCAATGAAAAAGAAGTGCTCCTGCTCGAACTCTTCCCGCTGGTAGCCAAAGACTTCCTGACCAAAGTACGCAAGGCCGAATGGGAAGCCCGTCCGAAAGAGACGGCAGCCGAGGTGAAAGCCGAGGAAAAGAAGGTCGAGGAGAAGAAAGTCGAGGAGAAGATCACCGGCGAGGTGGTTGAATGCCCGATGCCCGGTCGTGTGTTGAGCATCGATGTCAAGGTGGGTGACAGCGTAACCAGCGGTCAGCAGGTGATGGTGCTGGAAGCCATGAAGATGGAAAACAGCATCGAAAGCCCGGTAAGCGGCCGTGTAAAACGCATCTTTGTCGAAGTCGGCCAGAGCTTGCAGCAGGACGACAAGATCATGGAGATCGAAAAGTAATCTTTCACCCGATACCCCCGGAGGTGGTTCTCCGGGAGGAAAGGAAAAACAGCGCGCCCCACAATCCTGTGGGGCGCGTTTTATTTGCATTCCTTTTGTGAAAGGTTCTATCCTCCCTTGCCAGTAAAAGAAAGGGAAGGGGGGTGTAAATCAATCCTTGTTGTGCAGCCGGATCATCGCCCGCGCCACAAGGAACGCGCAGTAGCCCGCACAAGCTATGGCCGGCACGCCGTGGAACCAGTCCACGCCAGCCCCGCCGCCGGGAAGCATCGCCGAGAATCCCGCTCCGATGGCCACTACCGTAGCCATGAGCAGTACCATCAGTCCCAGCATCTTTGCATCTTTGTGTTTTACCGTTTCGTTTGCCATCTTTTTGTTTGTTTTTAAGGTTTTTATTAAAGTGAACTATTCGGATTCCGTCTTGTAGGAAGCCCCTCCGGAAACATTCCCAACGATATACCCTGCGGTAAGGCTCTGCACACTGGCCGATGCGCTATCCAGCGGTTTGTCCTCGCTGTAAGGGATGGACGACACGATGCGCCCGCTGCCCGAGAGCGTCCCCTCGAAAGCCTCGAAGTCCCCGTCGGAGAAGTGAAGCTCGAACTGGAAGGAGAACTGCGCAGCTCCGGAAGGATTGGGTATCATGACCACATCCGCCCGGTAACATCCGCTTTCGGGGTCAAAGACGATGGAATAGGTCATATCCACCGTAACGGTTGCTATGGCAAAGGAAGCCGTACCCGTGAGGTCTTGGGAGATGCCGCTCTTGACCGTCTTGGCTTGTGCAGAAGTCGTCCCGTCGGAGAACGACCAGCGCACGAACTTGTACCCTGCATTCGGCGTGGCTGTCCAGGTAGCCGAGCCGCCCGTCTGTACGCTCGTCGGGGAGACCTTCGCCGTACCCATCGCCCCTTGCCCGGAAGCTACAAGGGCTTTGAGAGTAAAGGTGCGCGGGGTGAAGTAGGCCGTATCGGTGTAGTGTTCCCGGATACCGGAGAGGGTAAAGGAGCTTTCCGGCGGGGTGTGCACCGCCCAACGGGAGAAGACATAGCCACTTGCAGGGGTAGCCTTGACGAGGCTCGTGCCGTTGCGCGGGACGCTGTCGGGCGTAGCCGAAGCCGAGCCTTTTGCGGGGTCGGCGGAGGAGACGGAAATGGCGTACTGGGTGTCGTCGATCTGAATGCTTACCTCCCCAGCTACGAAATCCCCCGGAGGCGTTACCTCCACGTCTTCCGCACTCGGGGCAAGGATCTGCGCCGCGCCCGAGGTCTGGTCGAGGACAAAGAGGTGATCCTGCCCGTCCACCACTACCTCAAAGGTGTATCCGGTGATGGTATGCTCCGCTCCCGTCCCGTCCAGATAGGTAAGGTCGAGGGATAGCGTGGCAAAGGCTTCTGCGGACTTGTTTTGCAGGCTTCGCGCCTCGATGCACACCCGGGACGAAGCGTCGATGTAGAAGATGAGCGAAAAGTCGATGACCTTCTCCAAGCTGGCGAACACCGCCGTATCGGACAGGTCGCCGAAGGCTTGGATGGCATAGGAACGCGAGGTGCGCCCCGAAGCCCAGCGGGTGAACTTGTACCCGTTCCCATCCGTAGCGAGGAACGTAACCACCTGCCCGTAGAGAGGATCGGACGGCGTGGCCGAGGCATACCCCGAACCAATGGGGCTGACAGCGGCATAGGCTTTGAAACGGCGCGGGGTCGTTTCCACCGGAACGTCTCCTTGGATGTATGCCCAGCCGTCCATACCTTCGGAGGAAAAGAGTACTTCCACGTCATAGATGTCCACCTGGTAGAGTTCTTTCCCGGGGGTTGAAGAAGTGGTATCCGAGAAGGTATGCTGCACTCCGTCGCAGGGAAGCGGATCGGTGGTGTACTGGTAGGCGTCCGCGCTGTCGTCGGTAAAGCGCATCTGCCCCGAGAAGCGAAGCCGTACCTCAAGGGTGTTTTTATGGATCAAGTACAGCCCTTCGGGGCGGAACGGCTCGCTGGGAAGGCTCTGGAAGGTGAAGTCGATCTGCGTGGCGGAGGCTACCGCGAGGGATACCTGCGCGTTGAGGGCTTCGGAGTAGATGTACCACTGTCCGTTCTTGTACACGGCAGTTCCTCCCTTGAGGGTACGATAGGCTCCGGCGGCGTACATCTGCTGCCCGATGAGGCTGTGAGATGTGCCTGCGGAGAATACTTTGAGATCGGTTGCTCGTGCCATGTTTTTATCCGAGAGATTGACTTTTCGATTTATATTGCTTACATTTGGGTCGGTTACAAGTGATGTATTTACCTTCTTATGGTACTATGCTATAGCTTTTCATGTTTCATCATAGTTTTTAGGTAGTTTTTAAGTGAGTTCTTTCTATTTTCGACAAGTAGTAGTAGTTTCAGTCTTTTCATGTTTTTGTAGCTATCGTTAATTTTTTTCCATCCGCCCGGTAATCATCCCGCTCCGGGCGGTTTTTTAGTCGGTGGTGGTGATCAGGATGTCCCCGTCTTTGGGGTTGGTGGGTACGGTGTCCACGTACACGTCCGGGAGTTCCTCTTTCGTGGCGTAGGTAGAGGGGATGTCCTTTCCGTTCCCATCCTTCCGTGCGCGCTCCACCTCGATGCTCACCGAAGGATTCGATACCGAGGCGTTGGTAAGTCCGAGGTCGGCATAATTGCCCGATACGGCCTCGATAGATACGCTCAAATCCCCGGTGGTATTGCCCAGCGAGCCGAGGACTATCTTGGAAAGGGAGATAAAGCCATAAGGCCCCCAAGCAAAGCCATCGCCTCCGATCATGATGTAACGTCGCCCTGTGGTGTTGTCCTTGGCGAAAAGCACTTTAGGCATAGGCGCATCGACACTCCCTCGAATGCCGTACTTCGGCGCGTACCAGTTGTTCGCCGTAGGATTGGAAGAGCTGACGTAGGTATAACCGGAAAAGTCGATGGAGATGCCGCCTTTGCCGTAGACGATCAGGTCGATCACCCGGAGCAGTTCGGCTACCAGCAATCCGAAGTCTATCCGTACCCACCCGGTATGGTTGTCCGGCATTCGGTAGGAGGCTACGTCGGTGTGGATGGAGCAGTTACTTTTTTTCTGTACCAGTGTGCCGGTCATTACCCCGCCGATACGCTTTAGGTAGGTATCGGCGATTTCATTCCCGTCCCCGTCATTAGTTGCATTTCCTTGCAGATTACCTATAAATTTTTCTGCTGCTACACCATCCCCATTGATGGTAAGCGTTTTTCCTTTCCCTACAAAATGCAACCCCAAATAACTCTGTATCCAAGTTCCTCTAATGGATACGGGAGTGGATGATCCGAAAGAAGTGATGCCGTAAATCAATGCTCCGTTGCTGTCTTTCTCGTTGTTGCCGAAAAATGACAATTCTCCTCCGGGATCGGTGCCGGAATACATCCTCAAACTCAACATCCCTTCCATCTGACCTCCGCTGCGCTTGAGGTAGGTCGAGGAAATGTTGTTCCCATCCCCGTCCTGCGTGGCGCGGGTGGCCGCGTCCGCACTTGTGGCCTTGGATACCGGGACAGCACCCGATACGATGTCGCGCAAGCGGCGGACGATGCGCCCGAAGGTAGACCAGAGCGTGCCTCCCGATACGGGATCGAGCGCGGAGGATTCATCGTCGGGGTTGAAATTCGCTGTGGTATTAGATGCGTTGCCCATGGTACGCAGGTAGCTCTCTGCGATATTGGCTCCGTTGCCATCCTGCGTAGCGCGGGTGGCGGTGTCGGCACTGGTGGCGTGGCCTGCTTCGGCGACGTAGACCGTTTTCCCTTCCCCGGCGTAGAGTTCCACGATTGTCTCCTCTACGTCTTTCCACAAAGCCTCTACTTTGCCGTTGTCCGGGCGCAGAAGTGCAGAGGCTGTATCGGCGCTTGTAGCTTCGTCCGCCTCCTGCGCATGGACGGCGTATTCAGCATTGGTAGCGGAGTTGGCGTAGTCCGCGTTGGTGGCTTGCGTGGCGGTGTCGGCAGTGGTGGCGTGGTTGGCTTCCAAGGCGGTATCGGCACTCGTGGCCTTGGCTACCTTCAAGCCCCCGTCGAGGATGCCGGACATTTTCGTTTCCAGCGTTACACCCCGGTCGCCGGGGAAGGCCGTCGAAGACGTGCCGCCTAAGGCAAGAGATGGGCTTATCTCCACATAGCCTGTCCCGCTCCATCGGTAGGTGAGGTTGGTCTGTGTGGCGACATATATCTTCCCGGCTTCTCCTTGCGCAGGGAAGGCACTCACGGTGGCGTATTCCAGTACGTCGTCCACGTAGGAGGGCAACTGTGCGGCGGGGACGCGCCCGCTCTCGTCGAGCGAGGCAACACCCGAAACTGCGCCCCTTGCACTGGTGGGGAGAAAGTCCGAGGCGTGCTTGCCGTCCACCGTGTCGGCGTTTCCCCCGTTGGCCGGGAGGCTGGCGGGGCGGCCGTCCAAGTCGGAGTACTTCCCGGTGAAGGCCACTGTTTTCAAGTCCGCAAGCCACCGGGCGATCTTCCCGAAGGCGACCGACAGTTTCTCCCCGGTAGAGATATTCACCCGAGTACCGGCCATTGTGAAAGACACAGTGTTGTTCGAGGCATCCGTTCCGGCTTCGCCCTTGATGCTGATCCCTTGGTCGTTAATAGTCAAGGAGTATTCCCCGCTGGGCGAGGTGAGGGTAATGCCGCTGCGCAGGCTGAAGCCCTCGTCCTTGGAGAAGTACAGGTATTGCTGGGGCGACCAGAAGGAAAACAGCCCGTCCGTACCGATGCGGGTAGAGGGTGTGTTGGCCTGATAGGAAATGTTTTCCGCTCCTTCATACCCGACGATGGATACGCTCGCCGATACTTCGAGGATGGGGAACTGCGTTTCCCCTTCGGGACGCTCCAACCAATCTACGGTAAACGTAGCCCCGTAGCTCGTGCGGATGCGGTAGGTGGCGGGGGAGTTGATGAAGGTAAGGTGGTTGTTCCGCCCTGCCAGCAGGGAAAAGCGATCGATGACCGTTTCCTGCCCCGAGGCTTCCACCTGTAAGACTTCGCACGTGGCGGTGGGCGATTCTCCGGTGAGGATGCCCATTTCAGGGAGTTGTGTGTCCACTTGGAAATCCACCGCAAAACGCAATACTCCGGCGTGGGTGGTGTAGTCGGACAGCGGCACGTCGGTAGTGGCGGTGATGGTATCCACCGTGAGAGTATTGGTTTGCCCGTCGGAGGTTTTTTCTGCCGAGGCGGTGGCTCCACTTCCGATGGGGATGGAGTAGGTGTCTTCTTCCCCCGACAGCAAGGCGGAGAGGGACGAGAGGATGTCGTTTTGCAGGACGATCGTTCCGTCGCGGCCTACGATTTCCTTCCCTTGGATGGTGAAGTCGGCGATGTGGCCGTCGGAGGCTTCGATGTGGCGGGCGACGAGGCGGTCGGTGTCGATAAGGCGGGTGTTGAGCATCCCGCCTTCGAGGATCGTCTCGCCGGCTTCGGTGCTCGAGTGGTCCGAGAAGACGATCCGCCCGCCGATCTGCCCGCGGTCCAGGTCGAAGTACGTCGCCCCGTCGCTCGAAGCGATCCGGCCCGTGGTGATCTCCCGCCCGTTGATCGTACTCGATCCATAGGTCAGGCAGATACGGCGAAAACCCTCCTCGACACGCGAAAGGATGCCGATGGAGAAATAGTAGAACCCTTCCTGCTGGTCGTAACGCAGCGCCTGTGTGTCCAAAACGATGGTTCCGGAGGCCCCGTCCTTTTCACAGCGCGCATACAGGTAATAGGCCGTTTGGTCCTCCAGTCCGTTTACCTGCCCGGGCAAGAGCGTCCACCGCCGTATCTGTTCCCGATCCAGTCCCAAGTGGGTCAGTACCCCTTGCGAGAAAGCGATCTGCGAGGGGTCTGCATTCCAATTGGGTGAAAAGACGACTCCCTCCAGCAGGAATTGCTGGGAGAGGGCGCCCACGGCGATCATCTTGGTTTCGATCGTTTCGGGGCGGATACGGCCGTCGCGGAAATACCCGTCGGTGTCGAAGGTCATCTCCAGCAGCTGGGCGGTGGTGCGCAGGTTGCGCCGGGCCCGGGCCGGGTCGGCCAGGTCGTTGATCTGGACGATCTTTTCGATCTCTTTTTCGCTCCGTACGATCTGCGTAATGACCGATGCGGCAGCGCTCTCGGACAACTCCACTGTGTAGTGGTACGGTTGGTACAGGTCGATCGACACCGAGGAGATCTTCACGGCCGCTGTACCTGCCTGGCCCGTAGTGGCGTCCGTGCCGTCCACCAGGTCCGCATCCTCGATGTAGAGGTAGTCCCCGGCCGAGAAAGCCGGCGCAAACCGGGCGTTGGGGAAGTACTCTTTCATGAAAAACGGGTCGATTTCCAGCGAATAGGCATACCGGCCTTGCGCGAGGCGGGTGTATTTCTCGAGGGCCTTTTCTGCCAGACGCTCTTCGGCCTGAGCCACGTACGTCTCGGGCAGGGCAATGCCCAGCAGTACGTAGCGGTCGCCGGGGGCGATGCGAAAAGCCGCGTCGTCGGCCGAAGGATAGCGGTATTCGTTTTCGTCGGTAAACGGGACCAGAGTAAAGGTCTTGGTGGTGGAATTGTACCCGGCAATGGAAAATTCGTATCCTCCCAGATTGCCCGTGTTGAAATGCACCACCGGCGAAGACGTCCCCAGCAGGTATTTGGAGTCGCCCTGCTCGTCCGTTTCGTTGAGGTCGAACATCTCCAGATCGGTGAATTTCAGTTCGTCCTGCGGATCGACCGAGCTGACCGTCCCTTCGCGGGAAGGGTACACCTGGTCGAAGATCACCGCCCCTTCGATCAGGCCGAAACGTTCGACCAGGGCGTCGTCCTGCACGTAGAGCCCTTCGCGGATCAGCGGCGAAGGGTGTTCCAGCGGCAGTGCCAGCCGCCGCCTGCGTTCGCGGTAGGCCGTTCCCAGGTTTTGGCTCGACCCGTAGGCGTAGAGCCGGGTGGGAGCGGAGGATTCGCTTACGTTGCTGCGGGTCAGGGAGTAGAGCCCCCGGCCTTTCCCATAGGCGAAACGGTATTCGTATACTTGCCGGCCGATCTGCCCCACGCTGATGGTCCGCCGTCCGTCCACCGTCTCGATGCGGTATTCCACTCCCCATTCGGTGCAGATGGTGTTGAGTGCTGAAAGGACATTCTCGCAGGAGAAGGTCAGCGTTTTGCATTCCTGGTACTGCGGGTCGAAATCCGGATCGGCGCCGGTATCTACCTTTCTCCATTGCCAACTGTCCGCCCCTTGGGTGCGGTTGAGGTTGATTACAGCCAAGTCCATCAGCTGGTCGAACTCGCCGGTGTAGCTGAATTCCGTTTCGTTGACCGTCTCCTTTCCCCCGGCAAATTCATTGACCAGGATCGTTTTCGAGAGGTCGTATTTGGCACTTTCCAGCACCACGGTATAGGTCAGATGCCTTCGCGCGGAGCGTTGCACTCCGGGCAAGGTGTTGAGGTAGTAGGTCTTTCCCAAGGCTTGGAGGGTATCACCCATCGTGAAATCGATGGGCAAGGTCGCCTCCACCACCAGGGTCAGGGTGTCTTCGCCCATCCGTTCTTCTTTCATCACGGCACTTTTGACCTGCCGCAAGGGTTCTTTGCTGTTCAGGGGGAGGAGGTTTCCATCCGCCTTTACAAGGGTTATCTCGGTCATCTTTTCGGAAATATTACGTTTTCGCCTGTCCCTCTGCCGCGCGGGGAGGAAGGGTCTCCTACAAATATAATAATCAAAAAGGAAATAAACAAGACTTTTCCCCCTTCTCCCGCTCGCGACATCCCGGCAACATTCCGTTTTTTTTCGACAGGGAGGCCGCAGGGTAAGCCAAAGGCCGAGGAAATTTTGAAGGGGGTGTGAAACTTTTTCCCGGCTTCGGTGGTCTAATGCAGTAGAGAGATGGGACAGATCGGGCAGGTCGGTTTGGGATAAAAGACTGACAAATAGCGCGAGTTCTGTCCGGATCCTGTAAGGAACTTCGTCGTCATGGCGGGAGTGATAGCGGGAGAAGGAAAATACAATGTTAAAAACAGAGGGAAGTCGTTATTTCGGACAATTTTTTATACATTTATTGCCATTATCACGACTGAAACTCACTAAATACGATTTTTGACCATGAAAGCGCACTCGTTTTTGCCGGGCTTTGCCCTTCTGCTTTTTCTGGTTGCCTGCGGCGGAGAGAAAGATGGAAAGGAACAGAATGTCTCCCAGGTGCTTAAATCCGAAGACCCCACGGTCGATGTGATGGTGTTGCACCGGGGCGATTTCCTGCGGGAGTTGATCGCCAACGGCAATGTGGTGGCCGCCCGCAAGGCCGACCTGCGCTTCTCGTCCGCCGAACCCATTACCGATATCTATGTCTCCAACGGCGACCGGGTGAAGAAAGGCCAGAAATTGGCCCGGATCGATACCTACAAGTTGGAAGCCGACCTTCTGGCCAAAAAGTCGGCTCTGGACAGGGCCTACCTCGACCTTCAGGACGAGTTGATCGGCCGGGGGTACAACATCCGCGATACGGCTTCCGTACCGCAGCAGGAGATGCAGCTCTTGCGGGTCAAGAGCGGCTACGACACGGCCGAGAGCAGCTACCAACTGGCTTTGCGCTCCTACCGCGATGCTACGCTCTATGCGCCTTTCGACGGGACGGTAGCCAACCTGTTTTCCAAGGTACACAACACGGCGTCCACCTCCGAGGCTTTCTGCACCATCGTGGGCGACGGGGCGATGTCCGTCGATTTTTCCGTCCTGGAAGGCGAACTGCCGATGGTCGAAAAAGGTCGGGAGGTCTCCGTGTCGCCTTTTGCCGACATGAGCAAGACGTTCAAAGGCCGGATCACCCAAGTGAACCCTATCGTGGACAAAACGGGGCTGGTCAAGGTGTCGGCCACGGTACCCGACAGCCGGGGCGAACTTTACGACGGGATGAATGTCCGGGTGGCCATCGAAGACCCGGTGCCCGACAAGCTGGTCGTGCCCAAGACGTCCATGGTATTGCGTTCGGGTGGGCGCAGCGTGATCTTCACATATAAAAAAGGGCGGTCGTACTGGAACTACATCGAGGCCGGCGAGGAAAACAGCCGCCAGATGGTGGTCGAGGACGGCCTTCACGAGGGCGATACGGTCATCGTGAGCGGCAACATGAACCTGGCGCACGATGTCCCGGTCAAGATAGACCGCGTGATCGAATGACCGTCCGCACGCTCGTCCCGAGGGTGCTTTCAGGGATCCGTTGAACCGAAAAATCCAACAAAAGCGTGATAAAGTTTCTCATCCACAAGCCGGTGGCGGTGATGATGTCGTTCCTGGCGGCCGTGATACTCGGGGTGATCACGTATTTTACCCTGCCGGTATCGCTCCTGCCCGACATCTCCATCCCGGAGATCACCGTGCAGATATCTTCGCCCAGCACTTCGGCGCGCCAGCTCGAAAACAACGTCGTGCGCTGCATCCGTTCCCAACTCTTGCAGGTGGCCCACTTGAGCAGCATCGAAAGCCGCACCCGCGACGGACAGGCGGTGATCCGGATGCGCTTCGGCTACGGCACCGATACCGACTACACGTTCATCGAGGTGAACGAAAAGATCGACGCGGCGATGAATTCCCTGCCCAAGGACCTGGAGCGTCCCCGCGTGATCAAGGCTTCGGCTACCGACCTGCCGGTGTTCAATCTCAACCTCACGCTCAAGGAAGACCTTCCCTTTGAGGATACAGACAGCGAGAAATTCCTCGAACTGTCGGATTTTGCCACCAACGTGATCAAACGCCGCCTGGAGCAGTTGCCCGAAGTGGCGATGGTGGACGTTACCGGTACCGAATCCCGCCAGTTGTCGGTCATACCGGACGAATCCCGCATGACCTCGATCGGGCTCACGATCGACGAACTGGAGCAAATCCTCGTCCGCAACAACGCCGAACCCAGCCCGATGACCATCCAGGACGGGTATTACGAGTACAACGTCAAGTTTTCCTCGGTGTTGCGTACCCGGGAGGATGTCGAGAATATCTATTTCGAGAAAAACGGCCGGATGTACCGCCTCTCCGACGTGGCGCAGGTGGTCATTTCTCCGGAAAAGGTGGTAGGCTATTCGTATTTCAACGGCAAGCGTTCCATCGTCTTTTCGGTGATCAAGCAGTCCGACGCCAGCATGGAGGGTTTGAAGAAGTCCGTCAACCAAGCCATCTCCCGGCTCGAAAAGCAATACCCGACCATCTCGTTCGACGTGTCGCAAAACCAGACGGAACTGCTGGATTTTACCCTGAGCAACCTCCAAAGCAACCTCTGGCAGGGCTTGCTCTTGATCTGCATCATTTCCGTCCTGTTCTTCAAGGATGTGCGCACCCCGCTGATCATCTCCCTGGGGTTGGTCGTAGCGCTGGTGATCAGCATGTTGTTTTACTACCTGTGCGGGCTTTCGCTCAACATCATTTCCCTCTCGGGGCTCATCCTGGCCTTGGGTATGATGATAGACAGTTCGATCATCGTTACGGACAACATCTCCCAGTACCGGGAAAAGGACGGACTGCTCGACCAGGCCTGCATCCGGGGTACCAACGAGATCATCACGCCGCTCTTGTCCTCGATCCTGACGACCATTGCGGTATTTGTGCCCTTGGTCTTTGTCAGCGGCATAGCCGGCGCGTTGTTTTACGACCAGGCCGTTTCGGTCAGTCTGGGTCTGGCCGCTTCGTACATCGTGGGTATTTTCTTCCTGCCGGTGGCTTACCGAATCATCTACGGGAGCAAAAAGATTGCATCCATCCGCACTCCCGGTATAGTCAAACGCTTTTTCGACCGGGTCAATCTCGACTTCCTGTTCCGCTGGTACGACAAGGGCTTCGTCTGGATTTTCTCCAACCGGCGGTGGATCACCCCGTCGTTGCTGCTGGTATTCCCGCTGATCTTCTTTTTGTTCCAGGTGATCGAAAAGCGCAAGATGCCGTACCTGGACCACAGCGAGAACATCGTAACGGTCGAATGGAACGAGAACATCCATGTGGATGAAAACCGGGCCCGCACCCTCGACCTGTTGGCGGCGGTGCAGAGCGACTCGGTATTGCAGAGTTCGGCTTTGGTGGGCGAACAGCAGTTCCTCCTGCAGGGCGACGGGCAGTTGATGGCCTCCGAGACGAGCATCTATCTCAAGAGTTTCGATACGAAAGCCATCGAGGCGGTTACCGGCCGCGTGGTGGACTACATCGAGCGGAAATACCCGAAAGCCAAAGTGAGCGTTTCTCCGCCGGAAAACGTGTTCGAGAAGGTATTCGATACTTCAGAGGCCGAATTTACCGCGCAGATCCTCCGTCGGGAAAATGAAATGGAACCCCATGTGGATTCGCTGCTGGCCTTTATCGACACGCTGGCTCTGCGTACGGGCGGGAAGGCGCAGCTGCCCCTGTCCAACCAGATCAACGTAACGGTGGATTCGCGTGCACTGATCCTCTACGGGGTGTCGTTCGACCAGATCGCCGGGACGCTCAGCACCCTTTTCGGGGAAAATACCGTTTCCACCCTGCGTTCGAACCAACAGTACCTGCCCATCGTCATTTCCAGCCGGGAGAGGGACCTCGAGGAGGTTTTCTCGCGCACGATGGTGTCGATCCCCGGTTCGGCCCAGGACGGAGGGTTGCCGGTGCAGGTGCCTCTGTCCAGTTTTATCCGCGTAACCCAAGGGGTGGACTTCAAGACGATCCATGCCGGCAAGAACGGCGAGTACGTCCCGGTGAACTACACCGGGGTGGAACATCCCGACCGACTGGTGGCGCAGATCCGGGAACAGACCCTGCAGAGCGGCCAGTACGATGCCGATTTTACGGGTAGCGTGTTTACCAACCGGGATCTGTTTCTCGAGATGGCGATCGTGCTGGGGATCTCGCTGCTGCTGTTGTACTTTATCCTGGCGGCGCAGTTCGAGTCGCTGGCCCAGCCGCTGATCGTCCTGCTCGAGATCCCGATCGATATCGCCGCTGCGCTGCTCATGCTGTGGGTGTGCGGCAATTCGATCAACGTAATGTCGGTCATCGGCATGGTGGTGGCTTGCGGTATCGTGATCAACGACTCGATCCTCAAGATCGATATCATCAACCAGTTGCGTAAAGAGGGGATGCCCATCCTCCAGGCCATCCACGTGGCCGGGCACCGGCGTTTGCGAGCCATCGTCATGACCAGCCTGACGACCATCCTGGCCATGGTGCCGCTGTTGTTCAGCCGGGATATGGGTAGCGAGCTCCAGGCGCCTTTGTCCCTGTCCATCATCGGAGGCATGTTGGTGGGCACGCCCATCAGCCTGTATGTCATTCCGCTGATCTACTGGTTCATTTACAGCAAGGGCGACCGCAAGGAAAAGGAAGCGGAGGCGGCCCTCATTTCTGGTAAAAGCATCGAAAAAGCAACGGACTTATGAGAAAGCATCGTTTTTCCGTCTCCCGGATAGGAATCGTCCTTCTGCTGGCTATTGGTTCGCTCCCGGTGGAGGCTCAGCAGGAGTCCTCCGAAGCTCCCCGTCAACTTACCCTTCGGCAGGCCATCTCGCTGGCTACGGATAGTTCCTTGGCCTCGTTCCGGGCGCGGCATTCGTATCTGTCCTCCTATTGGCAGTACCGCACCTACAAGGCGCAAAACTTGCCGCAGCTCAACCTGACTTCGACCCCGATCAGTTACAACCAGAATTTCGTGCTGCGTTACAATTCGGATACCAATACCGACGAATACCGTCCGCAGCAGAACATTTCTTCTTCCCTCGGGTTGAGCATCCAGCAGAACGTCGGGCCGCTGGGCGGTACGTTTTACATCGAGAGCGACCTGGCCTTTTACAGAAACTATGGCGACGCGGACCAGCAGCAGTTTTCCGCCACCCCGTTCCGCATCGGGTACTACCAGCCACTGTTCGGTTACAACCAGTACCGGTGGGACAAGCGCATCGAACCGATCAAATACGAAGCGGCCAAACGTACCTTGCTCTACAACATGGAGGACATCGCCCAGCAGGTGACCGACTTGTTCTTTGCCTTGGTGATGGCTCAGGAAAACTACAAGATGGGGCAGGCCAACCTGGCCAATGCCGATACCCTGTATGCCATCGGACAGCAGAAGTACGACATCGCCTCGATCTCCAAGTCGGACTTGCTTTCCCTCAAACTCGATGTGGTCGATGCCCGCAATGCGCTGGAAAATTACCGGCTGGAGCTCAAGCGTGCCAAGTTCAGCCTGACTTCGTACCTGAATCTGCCCGAGGATGTGGACATCGAACTGGAGATACCCGATCTGCCGGTCGAGAGTTTTATCGATCCGGAAAAGGCGCTTTCCTACGCCGCGACCAACAATCCTCAGATCATGGAATTCCGCCGCCGGGAACTCGAAGTGGAATCCGCCATGCAGAAAGCCAAGGTGGAGAGCCGGTTTTCGGCGACCCTGCGTGCCAGCGTAGGCTTCAACCAGGCGGCCGAAACCCTCGGTTCGGCGTACCGAAACCTCCAGCGCCAGGATCAGGTGTCGGTGGGTTTGAGCATCCCCATTGTCGATTGGGGCATTGCCAAAGGGCGGTACAACATCGCCAAGAGCAACTACGACATGGAGATGGTCTCCATCGAGCAGGATCGCATCTCGCTCGAGCAGGACGTGATCATGACCGTGAGCGAATTCAACATCCAGCTCGATCTGGCCAAGTCTTCCCTCGAGGCGCTCGAACTGGCCCGGCAGGTGTATCGCAACACCATGGAGCGCTTTATCATCGGCAAGGCCAACGTAACCGACCTCACCTCCGCCTTTTCCCGGCAGAATACGGCGCAGACCAACTACATCACGGCCTTGCGAAACTACTGGAACAGCTATGCCAAGATAAAGAAACTGACGCTCTTCGACTTCGAGAACGGGATGTCCCTTTCCGAAAATTTCGACCTCATGTATTCGATGCTCACTTCCCGGCGGTGATCCCGCGGGGAAAGCCTCCCGGATTTTGAATCCCTCTACCCTTTGACCGTGCTATGAACAAGCGTTTTCCATCGTTTACCATCATCATCCTGGCCGTGGCCCTGTCGATCATGGGAATCGCTCTGGTGCCCTTGCTTCCGGTCAAGCTCAGTTCGTCGCGCGTATTGCCCCAGATTACGGTTTCGTACAACCTGCGCAATGCTTCGGGGGTCGTACTCGAGAGCGAGGTAACCTCCAAACTCGAAGCCGTACTGGCCCGTATTCAGGGGGTGAAAAACATCTCGTCGGTTTCGTCTTCGGGCAGCGGCTATATTTCCCTGGAGTTCGACAAGTCGGTCGACATGGACATCGCCCGCTTCGAGGTGTCCACCGCCGTGCGGCAGGTATGGCCGCAACTCCCCGAGGGGCTTTCTTATCCGTCCGTTTCGGCGCGCAGCGCCGAAACCAGCGGTTCGGACCGCACGCCGTTTATCGTCTATACGATCAATGCCCCGGAACTGCCCTACAAGATCCAGCAGTACGCCGAGGAAAACTTTCAGCCGGAGTTGGCGCGCATCGAGGGGATCAGCCAGGTGGATATTTCCGGCGCTACGCCCATGGAGTGGATCCTGGAATACGACCTGGAACAGCTCCGCGCCTTGGGCATCACCACCTCCGACATTACCGGGGCGGTGAACGAATACGTCCAGACCAATTACCTGGGGATGGCCCATACGATCGACCTGTCGGGCAACGTGGCACTGATGCGGCTGGCCATCCTGCCGCAAGGGGAGTTCGATGTGGACAACCTTTCGCAAATCCCGGTCAAGAAGGTGGACGGGACGATCATTACCCTCGACAAACTGGTGCGCGCGAGCCATCAGCAGCAAAAGCCTTCGTCGTATTACCGCATCAACGGACTGAATACCGTTTCGATGCGCCTGTTTGCCGAGAAGAGTGCCAACCAACTGGAACTGAGCAGACAGGTGCGGGAGACGATGGACCGTCTTACCGAGGCGATGCCTCCGGGGTTCGAGGTGAGCTTGTCAAACGATACGACCGAGTATATCCGCGCCGAGCTGGACAAGATCTATTTCCGCAGCGGACTCACGGTGGCTATCCTGCTGCTTTTCGTGCTGATGGTAAGCCGGAGTTTTCGCTACCTGGCGATGATCTTTTTTTCGATGGTCTTCACGCTGGCCATCTCGGCGATTTTCTATTATCTGGCCGGGGTGGAGATACACATCACTTCGCTGGCGGGGATCACCATCTCCTTGTGCCTGATCATCGACAATACGATCGTGATGGCCGACCAGTTGAAACACCGGCACAATTTCAAGGCCTTCCTGGCCATCCTGGCGGCTACATTGACCACCATCTCGGCCATTGTGGTGGTCTTTTTCCTGCCGGACGACGTGAAGGTAACCCTCGAGGACTTTTCGATGGTGATCATCATCAATCTGGCGGTGTCGCTCTTCGTAGCGCTGTTCCTGGTGCCGGCCTTGATGGACAAGTTCGGGATCTACGACCAGAAGCGCAACGTATTCGCCGTGTCGCGTTTTCTGCCCGGGTGGTGGACCCGTTCCCGTTTTCGGGGCAAGCGTTCGGTGGTGTACCTCAACCGTTTCTTCGAGCGGCAGATCCGTTTTATCTACCGGCATCGGGCTTGGGCGATCCTCGTGCTCATTCTGGCTTTCGGCCTTCCGGTATTCAAGCTCCCCGAGAAGGTCGAGGGCGAGGGCTTCTGGGCGACGGCCTACAACAAGACCCTCGGTTCGTCCACGTACAAGGAGAAGGTAAAACCCATCGTGGACAAGGCCTTGGGCGGTACGCTCCGTCTGTTTGCCGACAAGGTGTCCACCGGGACGTATTACAGCAGCGACCGGCAGGAGACGGTCCTGTACATGTCGGGCTACATGCCTACCGGGACGACCCTCGAGCAGATGAATGCCGTGGTGATGGAGATGGAGAGTTATCTTTCGGAGTTTCCCGAGATCCGCCAGTTCCAAACCTCGGTGTATAAGAACAGTGCAAGCATCCGGGTATTTTTTACCAAGGAGGCACTGAAGACTTCCTTTCCCCTTTCGTTGGATGAAGAGGTCAAATCCAAAGCCAATGCCTTGGGAGGGGCGCAGTGGTCGGTTTCGGGCGTGGGCGACTATTTCTCCAACCGCACCTACGAGTCGGCCGGGAACAATTCCATCACGGTGCGGGGTTACAACTACGACCAACTCTGGGGCATCGCCCTGGCGATGAAAGAACGCCTGCTCACCAACCAGCGTATCCGCGAGGTGTCGATCAATTCCCAGTATTCGTACCAGAAACAGGACTATACCGAATACACTTTCTCCTACGACCGTGAGCAAATGACCAATTCGGGTATTGCACCCGGACAGGTCAATACGAACATTTACGACATCCTCGGCGAACCGTCCGTAGCCCGGGTTCAGGGCGACGGGTACATGGAGCAGGTAAAACTCCGCTCGCGTCAGCGGGATGCCTACGACGTGTGGAATGTGCGCAATACGGCGGAGCAGGAAGACTCCACCCAGTATCGTTTGGCGCAGTTCGGCGATGTGGTCAAGACCCAGGCTCCGCAGGAGGTGCGCAAGTCCAATCAGCAGTACACCCTGGTGCTTCAGTACGACTACATCGGTTCGTCCGTCTCGGCGGAAAAGGTGCTCAAGAACTTCAAGAAGGAGTTCGAAGAGACGATCCCTGTGGGTTATTCCATCGATACCGACCGCCGCTGGGGGTGGGGAAGCTCCTCCGGAGAGTTGTATTTCGTGCTGGGGATCATCGCGGTGATCATCTTTTTCCTTTGTTCCATTCTGTTCAATTCGCTCCGTCAGCCTTTTGCCGTGATCATGGGGATTCCGATATCCCTCATCGGGTTGTTCCTGACGTATTATCTGTTCGAGGTGCGGGTGGACGAAGGGTGCTTTGCGGCCATGATCCTGCTGAGTGGTATTACGGTCAATGCCTCCATTTACATCATCAACGACTACAACAACGTAGCCAAGTCCTGCCACCGCAGCAAGATGGGCACGTACAAGAAGGCCTTCAACTCGAAGATAACCTCCATCATGCTCACCGTGCTGTCCACCGTGCTGGGGTTTGTGCCGTTTTTGGTCGGTGCACGGGAAGGCTTCTGGTATCCGATGGCCATGGGAACCATCGGGGGGCTGGTCATGTCGCTGGCGGGGATCTATTTCTTCCTGCCGCTCTTTATGGGGATAGGCCGTCGGGAAGCGGGCGATGCTCCGCCTAAAGCGCGAATCCCGTTCCGGGAGCGTTTGTCCCGCTGGAAGAACCTGCCCGGGCGTTTCTTTGCGTGGGTGCGTGCGAAGGTTTTCCGCTGGGGACGCAGGGCTTCGGCTTGAGATATGCTTGTAGCGGGTACGC
>ENA-UOJG01001914-UOJG01001914.1-human-gut-metagenome-genome-assembly--contig:-C47-NODE-1914-length-19668-cov-19.484322_pt1 | contig 19668 bp, 15 predicted proteins | sample MGYA00242340_ERZ723887 | MGnify/ENA metagenome assembly ERZ723887 | reverse complement strand
TAGTTTTAAACAATGAAACATATTATTATCCCCCTAATTCGAATATTAATTTTAATTACACAAAATAATAAAACATAAACACAAAACATTGAAACTTATAAAATAATCAATAGCTAACCTAACAATCATGGCTAGAAATAGCTAAACAACGAATTTAATAAAAGTAGTTTTTAATTATTTTATAGTAATGAAAATTGTACTTGATTTTCAAAATTTAAATGTATATTATTTTATAAATTGTATTAAACAACTTTAAAATTACGTTTTTAACTTTTTTAATTTTTACAAATGAGCTAATCCCGATGGAAAAAAATTATAGATATGTTGGATTTTTGTAGCTTTGTGATGTTTTTTCTTTTAAAAATTTTTTTCCACTAAAAATCCTATGTGGTCTTTTTCATAAGGCTCTAATTTGACCTTTTCAATTACCCTAAATCCTTTTTCCTTTAATTTTTTCTCTTCCTCTTTGAAGATTTTTTTAGGCTTCTGTACCACATCAATACTTCTGGCTTTAAGCATTAAAAGTCCTAAAGCATCTTCTTTTCCAAACAAATCCATATTTTTCATAAACAGACTAGTTTGTGTTGGTTGTGCAACATCAGCATAGACCAAATCGACTTTTTCAACTAGATTTAAATATTGTTTTGGTTTTGTTGCATCTTCAAGTATTGGAGCAATATTTGGACGTCTACTGGCCAATCTTACAAGTTTTCTACATGTTGTTGGTGAGAATTCAATAGCATAAATTCTTCCATTAACAACAATATCTGAGATATGTGAAACAGTGGTTCCTGTAGAAGCTCCAAGGTAAAGTATTCTATCATCATCTGAAATATCCAAATTCTTTAATCCATTAATGAGACCTGCAGATAATTTTGAACGATAAGGATTCCAAAGCCTATATTCCCTATCTTTTTCCTGAAGCAGTCTTTCACCGTAAACTGACACCCCTGGAACCAAATTTTCAGTAGCTATTTGATCTTCTTTTGAATAAACTTTCATGATTTACTTCCTTCTTCTTTTCTTTTTATTTTTTTTAGATTTTTTACGGCTTTTTCCTTTGTTTTTCTCTTCCTGACGTCTTTTTGTGGTTTTTGTTGGAAATGGATTCGCTTTTTCGATTTCGTCCACTTTAGCTATAAACTTATCATAGATATTCAAATCCTTATCTTTAGTGTAAACATCCTTTCTGGTTGCTAAAGATATTCTAGATGCAAGGGTTCTAGCTATTTTTCCTCTGTTCCACCATTTTGATCCTCTTACTTTAGGATGTTGATATATTAAACCATATTTTGGAGGTCTGTCTCCACTTTTAAGATGTCTAAATAATGCCTTTTCAGCCCCCATTATTTGAACCGTACTTGAAGGATAAGTTGATAGTCTTTTTATTCCTCCTGCATGAGAGATTAATTTTGCTCCAAGTGTGGATCCTACAAGTGCTTTTAAATTAGGAGCTATTGATTCCATTTTCACATCAATATACTTTTCAATGTTCTTTCTTGTTTTTTGAAGTTCATATATTGAATTTGCATAATCGTTTAGTATCTCAAGGTCTTCGCTGTTGATTTCATCGTCATCGAATTCGTCAATATCAATTGAAAATGCATCTCCTTTTGCTTCTATTATCTTTTCTTTACTTTTATTTTCAGCGATTAATTTGATATAGGTCTCATTATTGTGAATAACGTTCATTTCAGGGAAGTATAATTCATACCATTCTCTTATTCTTTCAACCAATTTAGAAATGGCCTCATCAATATCATCAATACTGTTAATAGCTTGAATTAAATGTTTGTCTTCTGATTTGGAGAGCTCTTTCAATTTGTATAAACTTAATTTTCTATATGTTTCACTAAATTCCTCATCGGATATATCAAATTCATCCAGATATTTATCGAAATTTTCCCTTAGTATTTCCCCACCTAAGTTTGGTGTTTTTATTTCCACGTTTTTAAAATTTTTATAATCAGAGGTTTTTTTATTTGATTCTATGAAAATTGTGTCAAATTCCCCTTCTAATTCTTTTATAATTTCGATTTCTTCAGAGGCAATCTCTTTATTTTCTAGTGAAATTAATCTATCAACAATTTCCTCTTTAGGAAATGGTTTTATTTTAATCAGCTCTTGATTGTCTTTAAAAGCTAGAAAACCACCAATAAAATATGTTATATAACAATCCATAAGATTAATATTAATTTTACATAATATATAAATTGTTTATTAAACAAATATTATTTAATTAATTGTTTTGGTGTGTTAAATGTTAAATACTAATATTTGCGGTGTTCAATTAGAAAACCCTTTAATGCTTGCAGCAGGAATATTGGGAAGCAACTCCTCTTCTCTCAATATGGTTCTTAAATCTGGAGCTGGAGGGGTTGTTACAAAATCTTTTTCTAAAAATCCGAATCCCGGTTATGTAAATCCTACAACTGTAGGAGTTGACAGCAATACTATTTTAAATGCAATAGGACTGTCAAATCCAGGTGCAGATAACTTTTTAGAAGAAATTAAAAAAATAGAAACAGATGATAATCAAAGAGTAATAGCTTCCATTTACGGTTCAAATCCTGATGAATTTAGCTATTTAGTTGAAAAAGTACAGGAACATGTAGATATGATTGAGTTAAACATTTCCTGTCCTCATGCTATGGCAGGTTGCGGTGCAGCTATCGGTCAGGACCCTAACCTTTCCCACAAGATAGTTTCTGCATCTTGCGACGTGTCTGATGTTCCAGTATTAGCCAAATTGACTCCAAACGTAACTGACATTACCGAAATAGCTAAAGCCTGTGAAGATGCAGGAGCTGACGGATTAACATTAATTAACTCTTTAGGTCCCGGCATGGTAATTAATATTGATGTTGCAAAACCAGTTTTGTCAAATAAAATGGGCGGAATGAGTGGCAGTGCTGTAAAGCCTATAGCTATTCGTGATGTTTACATTGTTTATGAAGCGGTGGATATTCCGATAATTGGTGTTGGAGGAATATCTGATTATAGAGACGTTGTTGAGTTTATATATGCTGGAGCGAGTGCTGTTCAGATAGGAACATCAATAATGAACGAAGGCCTAGACATATTTAATAACATAAATAAAGGATTAAAAGGATTTATGGAAGAAAAAGGATTTAACTCCATTAAAGAAATGATTGGTTTAGCACATGGTGATAAAAATGGTTAATGCTCCAGTTATTGTTGATATCAAGAAAATCATTAAAGAAACACCGACAATTAAAACATTTTTATTTGATTGGGATATGGAGAAATATGGAATTCCAAATCCTGGTGAATTTGTAATGGTTTGGAATTTTGAAAATGAAAAACCCATGTCAATCTCAATTATTGATAAAGATAAACAAGAATTAGGAATCTCTGTAAAAGATGTAGGAGAATTTACACATAAATTACACCAATTAAAAGAAGGAGATAAAATTGGAATCCGTGGAAGCTACGGTCATGGTTTCAATAAAAATTTAAAGGATAAAAAAATACTGGCTATTGGTGGAGGTGTAGGAATGGCTCCAATTAATGCAATAGTCAGCGAATTATTAAGTGATAATGAAGTTGATGTTATAGTTGCAGGCATTAACCATGAGGAACTTTTATTTATGGAGTCCTTGAAAGACAAAGGAGCAGTTATTTACCCATGTACTGATGACGGTTCATGTGGATTCAAGGGATTTGCAACAGACTGCTGTTTAGATGTTGGTGAAAATAAGGAATATGATTTTGTTGTTGTCTGCGGTCCTGAAATCATGATGAAAGGCATCTATGACATTTTAAATGAAAAAAATATTGACTATGAATTCTCCCTTGAAAGATATATGAAATGCGCAATCGGAATCTGCGGACAATGCTGTCTTGATCCAACTGGCTGGAGAGTATGTGCTGAAGGGCCTGTATTCAATAAAGAGAACTTATCTAAAGTCGGCGAATTTGGAAAATATAAAAGAGATGCTTCTGGTAAAAAGCTTTAAAATTGTGATATGATGGAAAAACAGTTTAAAGATTACATTACAGCACCAATATTATCTATCATAGTGTTATTAGCATTGTCATTATGTGTAACGATGCCTGTATTGAATATGGTTATTCTTGGAGCTATTCTAGCTTTTTTGATAAGACCAATTTCACTTAAAATACAGTCAAAACTTAAATATTCTTCAGTTTCAATAATACTGTCCATTATCTTGGTTGTTATTCCTTTAATACTGCTATTGGTTTATATATTATGGGCCATAGCTACAGTTTCTATGGATTTTATATCTGCAAACCCAGGAGTTTCATCATTAGACCTTAATAAAACTGTAACAACAATTGCAAGCAATTTTAATATGGAAAAATATGCTCAAAATATTTTAAGCTATATTACCAGCAGTTTAGAGAGTATTGGGAACTTTTTAGTAGATTATATAGTTGGCATAGCTAAAAAATTACCTGATTTATCAATTAAATTGTTCGTGCTGATCTGTTCACTTTTCTATTTTACAAGAGATGGCGATAAAGCATACGCATTTATAGAAGAATTGGTTCCAGTAAGGCAAAAAAAATTCTTTAAAGAAACTGTAGTTCAAATTCGAAGTGTTTTAAACAGTATTTTTTACGGCCATTTTTTAACTGCTTTGATTTTAGGCATTGTTGGTGCTGTTGGTTACACTCTTCTAGGATATCCTTATGGGGTCTTTCTTGGAATTTTAACAGGTATTTTCCAATTAATCCCAGTTATTGGACCATGGCCAATATATTGGGCATTAGCTATTATGGACGTCTTTAGTGGAAATTATGTAAGGCCGATTGTTGTTTTGTTATTTGGATTTGGTCTTAGTTTAAGTGATATGTACATAAGGCCTGCCCTTTCAAGCCATTATGCTGACATTCCACCTTTAATTTTGTTAATAGGATTTTTAGCTGGACCATTGGTTTATGGAATTGTAGGTTTCATCATAGGTCCTTTGATACTTGGAATAACTTATGCTGTTTTAGTTAGCTATAAAAATACAAAAGAGGAGAAATAAATGGAAAAAGATGTGGTAATTTTAGATATTGACTATGTAACTATTGACGACGCCCCCATCATTCGTCTTTTTACAAAGGAAAATGAAAATAACATTATTTTAATTGACGATTCATTTAAACCTTATTTATATGTTCTTCCTGTTGGATTTCCTGATGATTGTATAGATGAAATTCACGAAGCAATACCTGACGTAGACATTGAAGTAGTTGTTAAAAAAGATTTTCAAATAGAAACAGATTTCCTTAAGCTTACTTTTAAACACCCACAATCATTGGCAAAACATAGAGAGACCCTTAGAGGCCTGTCTGAAGTAGATGAAATTCGTGAATCAGATATTCCATTTTACAGAAGATATCTAATCAATAACAATGTAATTCCAATGACTAAAGTTAAGGCAATTGGAGAACAGCTAGATTCATTTGGAGGCCTTGATGCTGAAGCCCTTGACATTGAAATCATCAAATTAACTGAACCGCTTAAAACTGTTGATGAGAATGTGACTGATTTTAGAATTCTCAGTTTTGATTTGGAAGTTAGAAATCCCCGTGGAATGCCAAATGCTGAAGAAGATGAAATCATCATGATAGGAGTTTCAAGTAATTTTGGTGTTAAAAAGGTTATTTCAACTAAAAATAAATCTGTTGAAAATGACTTTGTAGAACAGGTAGATTCTGAAAAAGAAATGATCGAGACTTTTGTTAGGCTTATTAAGGACAATAACGTAGATATCATTGTGGGATATAATTCTGATAATTTTGATTTCCCATATTTGAAAGACAGAGCCAAAATATTGGATGTGGATATAGATATAGGAATGGATGGTTCAACAGTTAAGTTCATACGTAGAGGATATGCAAATGCAGCTTCAATTAAAGGACTAATTCATGTTGATCTCTACCTTGTAATGAGACGTTACATGTCTTTAGAGAGATATACTTTAGAAAGAGTTTACGAAGAATTATTCGGCATAGAAAAAATTGATGTTCCTGGAGATAAAATCTGGCAATATTGGGACAGTAATGGAGAAAAACTAGATTTGCTGTTTGACTACTCCTTAGATGATGTAGAAGCTACTTTGCAGATAGCTGAACAAACTCTGCCATTAAATTTAGAGCTTACTCATATTGTAGGTCAACCATTATTTGATTTAAGTCGTATGGCTACAGGACAACAGGCAGAATGGTTTTTAGTAAAAGAGGCATATTTCGATAATGAAGTGATTCCAAATAAATCAAGTGCTAACTTTGCAGACAGACAAACAGCAGATAACAATGCTGGAGGATATGTAAGAGAACCTGATGTAGGATTACATGAAAATCTAGTTCAATTTGATTTTAGGAGCCTGTATCCCAGCATAATCATATCAAAAAATATTTCACCAGACGTTTTAGAATTTGGAGAAGTAGATAACATAGAGGATTACAACGTAGCTCCAGAACATGAATTTAAATTTAAAAAAGAACCAATAGGATTTATTCCATCAGTTATAGCTAAAATTTTAAATGAACGATTTAAAATAAAAGCTGCAATGAAAGCAACAGATGATCCACTCGAAAAAAGAACCCTTGATGTGCAACAACAAGCTATAAAAAGACTAGCTAATACAATGTATGGTATTTACGGATTTCCACGTTTTAGATGGTATTCTTTTGAATGTGCAAAAGCAATTACCGCATGGGGAAGACAATACATTAAAAAATCAATGAAAGAAGCAGAAGAATTTGGTTTTTATGCAATATATGCAGACACAGACGGATTCTATGCAAAATATAAAAAAAACAGGAATGTTGAAGAATAATTATTTATTCTTCTAAATATCCGTCAAGATCAATTTCTAAATTGGAACATATTTCATTTAACTGCTCGTATAATTTTTCATCAATATTTATTCCATTAGCCTCAGCTTCAGCTATTTTTGCAACTTCTAAGTCACCTGGAATGAAAGTATCACCAGTAGCTCTAACTTCTGCACAGAAAGCTTCTGTTTCTTTTTTAAATACATCAACATCCCCAAATGCTGCCGGATCAATAGCTATATACAAATCTCCTTTTGTACAGTCTTTTGTTGGGTCTGCAGTTCCAGTGACTCCGCTACCCCAGCTAGCTTGCACTAATGGTCCTGTTACTAATTCAATCATAAATGCAAGTAAATATCCTTTAACTCCGCCAAATGGTAAAATTGAACCTTCAAGAGCGGCTTCAGGGTCGTTAGTTGGGTTTCCATCTTTGTCTAAAGCCCAACCATCAGGAATTTCCATTCCTTTCCTTTTTGATTCTAATATTTTTCCACGTGCAGTTGCAGAAGTTGCCATATCACATGCAATATAAGTATCTGAAGGAATACCAATAGCTATAGGGTTTGTTCCAAGAAGTTTTGAAGTAGCACCAATAGGAGCAATAGCAGGTTCGGTATTTGCAAGTACAAGACCTATGCAGCCGTCGTTGATAGCTAAATCAGAATAAAAACCAGTTACTCCAAAGTGATTGGAATTGTGAACTCCTACACAACCAATACCAACTTCTTTTGCTTTTTTAACAGCTAATTTCATAGCTTTAGTTGATACTGCCTGACCAAAACCATTATTACCATTTATTAAAGCGATTGCAGGTGTTTCTCTTTCTATAGTTATATTATCATCTAAATTGATAGTCCCATGTTCAATTCCAATGATGTATTGTGGGAACCTTCCAAGACCATGTGAAGTAAATCCTTTTAAATCAGCGTCGATTGTAGCTGCTGCCACCAATTCGCTGTCTTCCTCACTTGCACCCAATTTGGTTAAAATCTCTTTTACAAGAGCTATTTCATTATCTTTTGTTATCTTCATACTTTCACCGCCTTAAAATTTAATTTCACTGCCTTCAAATGCTTTTATGGTTATTATATCATCATCAGTAGCTTTTCCAATAACTTGACAATTACAATATGGTTTAATGATTTCCATGATTTTATTAGCTTCTGATTCATCAGCTATTACAACAAAACCTGTTCCCATATTGAAGACCCTGTACATCTCTTCTAAAGGAACATCTTGTTCATAGATTAATTTGAAAATTTCAGGAACCTCTGGAAGATTATTGAGCTCATATCCAACACCTTCTTTAAGACGTCTGAGATTTGTAAATCCTCCTCCAGTAATATGTGCTAAACCATTGATTTTGCAGTTTTCTTTAAATAATTTAACAATAGGTTCAACATATAACCTTGTTGGTTTAAGCAATTCCTCACCAACAGTTGTGTTGCTGTCAGGCATTTTATCATCAATAGTTAATCCTGCATCTTCAAATATAGCTTTTCTAGCTAAACTATAACCATTACTGTGAATTCCATTACTTTCAAGACCAATTAAAACATCTCCAGTTTTAATATTCTCTCCTGTAATAATCTTATCAACATCAACAAAACCAATACCAGTTCCTGCAAGATCAAAATTTTCTATAATTCCTGGAAGGGATGCAGTTTCTCCTCCAATAATAGCTATTTTAGATTCATGAGCTCCTTTAACAAGACCTTCAGCTATTTCTTCTGCCATTTCAGGATTTGGTTTTTCAACAGCAAGATAATCAACTAGGGCAATTGGTTCTGCACCTATACATATTATGTCATTTACAACCATCGCAATACAGTCAATTCCAACAGTGTCATATTTGTCCATCATTTCAGCAATTAAAATTTTGCTTCCAACGCCATCAGTACTCATAGCTATTGCTTTATCTCCTAATCTTACTAACGCAGCATAATGCCCACTATTAGTCATGATATCTCTGTATTGAAGTGTAGATTTGAGTTTTGATGCAAGTTTACTTACAGTATCTGCTTCAAGGTCTATATCAACACCTGATTCTGAATATGTAACCATTAATAACACCTATCTATTATTAAATTTTTAAAATTTTTTTCATTGTATATATTTTGTATTAAATATTATTTAATTGTTGTTTTTTTCTTTATTGGATTCTAACACTGTCTAAGTTTGTAGGTGTTTTAGTATCAATTTTATAACTTCTGTGAACACTGGAAGCTAAATCAACAGCTTTGTAAGGATCTCCGTGACATGTTAAAATTAAATCAGGTCTCGGATTAAGCCTTTTTACATAATCCATTAATTGACGTCTGTTAGAGTGACCACTAAATCCATTAATTGTTTTAATCTGCATTTTAATATTGAATACTTTCTTCTTACCATCATCCTCAAGCGGGATTTCTTTCCATCCTTTTTGAACTCTTCTACCAAGAGACCCTTCAGACTGGTATCCTACAAAGATTAAGGTATTCTTTTCGTCTTCACATAACCATTTGAAGTATTCAACAGAGTTTCCACCAGTTAGCATACCTGATGTTGAAAGGATAATTGCAGGTTCCGGACTTTCAACAATGTCTTTTCTTTGATCATGATTCTGTACTTTCTTAAACATGTCAGAGATAAATGGATTTCTACCCATATGGAATATTTGATCTCTTAAATCTTTACTTAAGTATTCTGGTCTGGCTGTATGAATAGCGGTAGCTTCCCAAATCATACCATCAATATAAATTGGCACTTCATCAATCATTCCATGACGCATATATTCTTCAAGTACTACCATAAGTTCCTGAGCCCTTCCTACAGCAAATACTGGAACTAAAACTTTTCCTCCACGTTTTAATGTTTTGTAGATGGTTTTCATCATTTCTTTTTCTGCAGAGTTTCTTGAAGGTTGTACGTCTTCCCTTCCTCCATAAGTACTTTCCATGATTACAGTTTCAGAACGAGGGAAACGAGTAGTTGCAGGTTCAAGTAGCCTGCTTCTTTCATATTTAAAATCACCAGTATATACAAGGTTATGTACACCGTCACCAATGTGCATATGTGACATTGCAGAACCTAAAATATGTCCTGCATTATGTAAAGTCAGCCTGATATCAGGTGAAATGTCAGTTACTTCACCATAATCAAGAGTAATGGTATTTTTAATAGCCTGTTGTACATGTTTTCTATTAAATGGCAAAGGATTATCTTCTCTTTGAGCTATATCAATATGATCTAATTGTAAAAGTGTCATTAAATCTCTAGTTGGAGTTGTACAATAAATAGGGCCATCATAACCATAATGATATAGGTAAGGTACAAATCCACAATGGTCAAGATGGGCATGTGAAATGATTACTGCATCTAAATCCTCAATTGAAAATTCAGGAACGTTTAAATAAGGAAATGCATTTTTATTATCGCTAGCTGCTACATTCACTCCACAGTCAAGTAAAACACGACTATTTGGTGTTTGTAAAAGCATAGAAGAACGTCCAACTTCCTTAAATCCTCCCATAGAAGTCACACGAGCCCAATCATTTGGATGTTTTCCCATCTGGTGGATTTTTTGCCCTAAGTTTAAAAGTAACTTTTTACGTTCTTTTGTATTGTTTTTTAATACATGTCTGACTTTTCCAATAATTTCTGAACTTATTGGAGGAGTTCTTAAAATTTTAGGAGCCCATCCAGTGTTTTTAACAATATTCCTTGATGTGGCACCATATTTTCCAATTACGAGTCCTGGTTTTTTAGCTGTAATAACTACTTCACGTGTAACAGTATCAAAATAAATATCAGTTATTTCAGCACCTTCTGGAACAATTTCATGAACTTTATCAATTGTTTTTTCAGGATCAACTAAAACAGATTTATCAGAACGAATGATAATACGTTTTCTTAAGTCTTTTGCTAATTTCCTTACGGTATCTCCATGTTCAGTAATAATCTGCGGATTTTTAGTGTAAGCAACAACAGCCGGCCCTTCATATTCAACTTTGGACACGTTTGCATCTTTTGGTAATTCGCTTACAATTATTTTCTTAATTTCATCTAAGCTCTCTGAAGTCATATAATCCCTTCAAAAAAAAAAGTTATTGTGTAAATATATCGTTATGAAAGCTTGAATAATTAGTTTAAACCATAACTCTATTTTACACAGTTATATACAAAAAAGTTAGTTAATGAAAATTAGTTTTTAATCTTTTCTAATATTTTATCAACTTTTTCATCACCTAACATTTCAAAGCCATTTTTATCTACTTTAGCAACAAGATATCCATTTCCTGAATATGTGTCACGTTCAGTAGCGGCTTTTATAGCCCTTATAGCTATTTCTAATCCTTCGTCTACATCAAGACCTTCTTTGCATCTATCTTCTAATACTCCATATGCTACAATAGAACCAGAACCTGTAGATATGAATTCATCTTTAATCATACCTCCAGCAGGGTCAAGAGAGTATAAGGAAGGTCCGTTTTCATCTACTCCTCCGAGTAATGTTTGAACCATCATTGGTCCGGAACGTAGAATGTTAGCAGTTAAAGAAGCAGCTGCCTTAATTGAGATTTTTTCATTATTTCTCATTTCGTATAGGGATACTTCAGCTTCAATCACTTTCATTAAACTTTGTGCATCTCCTACAGAACCTGCTATGGTTGTAACAATATGATCATTAATTTTAAATATTTTCTCGGCAACTTTGTGAGCTACAAGGTTTCCCATACTAGCTCTTCTTTCGCTTGCAAATACAACACCATCTTTACAAGTAATTCCTACTGTTGTTGTACCTTCTACAATTTTATCTTTCATTTTTACACCTCATATAAGCATTTAAAATTTTTATAAGAACATTTCAACTACTTCATAGGTTATATAAAAATACTCATAAATAAATCTTTATAAAAATTATTTATAAAATCAGAATCAACAGGTTAGCATTAAGCTAACTACATTATATATTATCTTTTTACGTATATATACTTTTCCTAACAATTAGTATAAAAAACATTTATTAAGTTATCCAATTAAACTATTGAATATTATGAAATGGAAAAAAATTGGAGACATTCTAGTTTTAGACAAATATGATCCTAATGATGATTTTAAAGAGATTGCCAAAAAGCACAATGTTAAAACCATAATTAAAATCAATAAAATCGAAGGAGATAAAAGAGAGCCCCAAATAAAGATATTGTATGGGAAAGAAACAGAAACGATCAATAAAGAGAACAACTGTCTCTTCAAATTGGATTTAGCTAAAGTGATGTGGTCTAAAGGAAATAACAATGAAAGAATAAGAATAGCCAATCTGGTTAAAGAAGATGAAACTGTAATAGACATGTTTGCAGGAATAGGATATTTTTCAATTCCCATAGGAAAATTCAGTCCTGCTCAAAAAATTATCTCAACAGAAATCAATCCTAACTCATATCATTACCTAAAAGAAAATATCAGAATAAATAAAATAACCAATATAGAACCATTTTTAGGAGACAATAGAGATATCGTTCCTGATTTAAAAGGAGACAGGATAATAATGGGCTATGTAAAAACCACACATCACTTTTTAGATACTGCCATTAACTCATTAAATAAAAACGGAATTCTCCATTATCATGAAACGGTTCCAGACAAGCTAATCAATACAAGACCTATAAAAAGAATAATGGAAGCTGCAGAAGATAGGAACGTTGAACTATTAAATATTCAAAAAATAAAAAGGTATGCACCAGGAGTGATGCATGTGGTTATAGACGCTCAGCTAGACTGAGAGCCTTTTCAAGTAACTCGTCGTTTAACCATTTAGAGCTGATATACTGATTATAAATACACAATCTTTCTTTTAGTTTATAACCGCCGTTTTCAGTAATTTTTCTAAGCTCATCTAAAGTGGGCCATGGTGAATTTGGATTTACAAAATCAATAGAAACAGGAGATACACCGCCCCAATCATCAGCGCCACAAAGTAAAAATACCTGAGCAGTATCATAATTAAGATTAGGCGGAATCTGAATAGAAACAGGAGTGCCTTCAAATATAAGTTTTCCAACAAGGACAGTTCTCATCATGTCAAATAAGCTAACAGAATCATAATCCCTCATCTCAATGTCTGGTGTCGGTGTGAAATTCTGAATGATGACTTCCTGAATATGGCCATACTTATCATAAAGATTACGAATTGTTAATAAAGACTCAATAATCTCTTCCTTGGTCTCACCAATACCAATAAGAATTCCTGTAGTATAAGGTATCTTAAGTTTACCGGCATTAACTATTGTTTCAATTCTTCTTTTTGGATCCTTACCTGGGCTTTTATTATGGGCCGGAAGCTTCATCAGGCGTGGAGAGGAATTCTCAAGCATCATCCCCATAGAGGCATTCACTTCCTTCATTTTCTTCAGCTCATCATAGCTATAGTTTCCCCCATTACTATGTGGCAAAAGAGTAGTTTCATCTAAAGTCATTCGGCATATGTCTACAACATAATCAGTCATTGTTTCATATCCAAATTCATTTAAACGTTCCTTAACAGACTCTTCACTATCTGCATCCTCACCATATGTAAAAAGGGCTTCCTTACAACCGTAATTTTCAGCTATTTTCAAGTCTTCCAAAATCTCTTCCTTAGTCTTTAAAATAATAGCTTCCTTATCTTCAGGTGTTTTCTTAAAATTACAGTACCCGCAATCGTTTTTACAGATTTCGGTTATAGGTATGAAAATATTTTTAGAAAAAGTAATAAATTCATCATCAAGATTTACTTTGTTTAAAAGAGAAGTAAACTCTCCTTTCTCAGCATTAAGAAAGGAAACAAGTTCTTCTTTACTATATTTATTCATTTACTCTCCTTCATTTCTAGAAACAGTAACTTCCACATAAAGTGGAGGAATTTCATTTTTATCTTCCCAGATGGCTATTACAATATAACAGCCAGAAACCTCAAATACTTTATATTCGGCAACAAGACCCATACTTTCTAGTTCTTTTTTCATTTGAAGAAAACCAGAGCTGTCAACAACTGCAGTTGAGTTTTCAGTACTCTTTATTTGCTTATCTCCTGTTTCAAGTATCTCTGAGATTTTGTCATTGTTGGTAACTTCCTCAGCACCAAGTTCCTTACCTACTTCTTCAAGTTTCTCCTCAAACTGGGATATCGGAATTGCAGTTCTTGATCTGCCTCTTACAATTAGTATTTTCTTGTTGTCAATAGCTGGTCTGGATCCTTTAAATGCATCAAAAAATCCCATTACTGTTCCAGCTATTTTATATAACTGATCCATATTATTCACCTAGTTAAGGTTAAGTTCCTCTTTAAGTTCTCCAAGTGTTGTAACTTTCTCTGCATATGCATTGTGCCTGTGAATACTTTCCTGATTTTCTTGACGAGCTGTAATTATAGTGTCATCTGGGAAATCGATGTATTTTTTAGCTACACTTTCCATCATATTCCTAACACAGTCTTCTACAAAAACAGGATTTGCATGTGCATTTAATACGGTTGCATTTTCATCTGGTCTTTTTAATAATTCGCAGACAGGTGAACTCATTGAATTTTCAATGATTTCTATAATATCGTTTCCTTTAACTTCTTTCTGTTCTGGAACCTCTATAAGTAAAGTTCCAATACCTCTTTGATTGTGTGATGCGAAAGTTACAGTATCTAAGACTTTTTCAACTGTTTCCTCATCTAAAAACTTAAGTAATTCTGTTTTGTTTGATTCTTTAACAGATTCCTGTGCACATGGACAAACTGTCATACCAGTTAATTCTGCACCAATACTTTTTCTTATTTTTATTTCTCCATTTTCTCTAATGCCCACAGCTTTAGCTATTAATTTTGCCATTTCCTGGGTTTTACGTTTAGTGACAGGAGATTCTTTTAAAAACATATAATCTGAAACCATTGAAATTTCAACACGTTTTGCATATTCATGTTTGGTCATCATCTTATTGACTATTTCAGCACAAATATACTCTACTTCCATTGATGTATCCTCAGTTACACTGTTCAATACTTCACTAATAGCTTCAGGGCTTCTGGACATATGCACTCCTTTTTGATCATTTGGTAAGTCTACAAATGCATCAAAAGTAGGAACTAATATGATTGGTCTTTTATCTTTTCTTTCTAGTTGCAATAATTTCTTAACTCCAGTGACTCCGACCCTAGTTAAGCTTATAGGTATTTCGGGTGAATCATCTTGAGTATCGGGTAAACATATCGCCAATTGAAAAACCTCTATTTTTAATTTTTAATATATTATGTTTATTTATAAGTTCTATATATCTTTTTATAATATGAAAGCTATTACAATTAAGGTAGGATAAATTAAAAAAAAATCGGTTTTTTGAAAAGAAGTTCTAAAAAATTAAAGGTTGACTGTCCATAATTGTCTTTGGACAGTCAGAATATTGTTTTGAGTTTAGATTTTAGCTTGGGTAATAATAACCTTAGCTGTTGTTTTTGCGCCTGTTTCAGGATTTGCAATGGTGATGGTCCATGTTCCTATGCCTAAATTGATTGGTAGGCTTGCAATACCATTTGCATCAGTGGTTTTTGTGTATGTTTTTGTTTTGACAGTGAAAGTTACTGTTTTGCCTGATGCAGGGTTTCCTTGTCCGTCAACTAGTTTTGCAACTAAATTACCTGGCTGGTTTACAGGCTTGGTTAAGCTTTCGCTTGTTAAAGTTGGCAATACTATTACATTACTTTGAACAACGTCGGAGCCTATTGTTGCTTCTGCAGTGTACTGACCAGGAGCTAGGTTGATAGCTATGGTTGCAATACCGTTGCTGTCAGTTGTTATGGTGTAGGATGCAGGTTTTGCCCATGTGGCACTGTTTAGAGTTACAGTTACTTTTTGACCGACTACAGGATTGCCATTTAAGTCTGTAACTTTTACAGCATATTGTGTCCCGTTTTTAAAGTACTTTACAACGTCTTCTGCCATGATTATGTAGTTACCTGATAGGACCACTAACTTGGTTGTGACCTCTTCGTCCATATATTTGGCAGTCATGCTGTATTGTCCAGGATTCAAGTGAATAGCTAGGGTTGCAACACCATTTCCATCAGTCAGGACCCTATATTCCTTACTTGAAGTTTTCGTATTGAGAACGATAGACATGTACACATTTGATATTGGAGTGCCGTCGCTGTAGGTTAATCTCGCAGTGTAACTAGTTCCGTCATTATATTTCATGTATATGTCTTGGGCATCTATTGAACAGCTAATGGCCAATACTGTAACTGTATTGGTTACTGACTCATTGCCATATGTAGCTGTAATGTAGTACAATCCAGGGTTTGCATTAATGGTTAATGTTGCAATACCATTTCCATCAGTTGCAATAGTATATTTGGAAGGATTACCTCCATTGCTGTTAACGAATGTTATGGTAATCTTTTCACCAGCAATAGGATTTCCATTACCATCCTTAAGTGAAACGTGATATTGAGTTCCATTACGGAAGTATTTCACAACATCTTCAGCCTCCAAAATATAACCTGAATCAGCATCATGTTCTTTAGATACCGCAGCACTTTTGAAGTTCATATCACCTGGATAAATAACAGTCACATTATAGGAGCTGGAGGAAAGTCCAGGAACCTGTAAAACAGCTTTACCTGCTACAATATTTTGAATATGCTCAACACCATTGACGTAAATGATTACCTGACCTGTAGCCTGGTCATTTAATGTTGCAGTTATTGTGTCTTGCTCAACAGTAACATTCAATTCAGGGTCAGCCAGATCATTTTTAACAACCAAAGTACCGTTTTTATATCTGGAAGTGCTGTTGGCTTTAGTGTAGTTTCCGCTAATTACATAAGTGGCAAGTGTATTGGTGGTGTAAGGCACGTAATATTCTCCATTATCGGAAATTTTAACTGTCTTGTCCTTGATTTCTGCCCCATCAACATAAAACTTGAACATGTCTGCTCTGCCGTCAACGATAGTCAGATTGCCGCTCATAACTTTTCCTGTGAGATTAATATTCTGATTAGGTGACAAATAGACTGTTTTATTGTTTAAAACGGTTGTAGAACTATCTGATAGAGTGCCTAAAATGACTATATCTACAATGCCGTTTCCCCCATCAATACATAAATCTTTTTGAGCATAAATTCCATTGGATTTGACCCATTTGCTGTTTGCAAAAGTACAATTATTCATGGAACTTGCAGAGTAGAAGTAAGCAGCACCTCCCATATTAGCATTATTGCTTGTGAAAGTAGAGTCAGCTATCTTACCATTAACAGAATCCCAGTAAATACCACCACCAAAGACAGCAGCAGCGTTATCTGTGAAAATGCTGTTAACTAAACTTCCATTATCAGCAGTCCAATAAACAGCACCTCCAATACTAGCAGCATTACTCTTAAATGAAGAGTCAGTTAAACTTCCATTATCAGCAGTCCAGAAAAGAGCACCTCCATTATTGGCAGTGTTACTGTTGAATGATGAGTCAGATAAATTTCCATAGTTACCTGTCCAGAAAACAGCACCACCATAATCAGCAGTGTTACTAGCGAAATCAGAATCGGATAAACTACCAGAAGGACCTTCCCAGTTAACAGCACCACCATACTGGTTAGAAGTATTGTTTATGAATTTACAATTAGTTAAAGTACCCTTTTCACCTTCCCAGAAAACAGCTCCTCCATAGTCATTGGCAGTACTTTTATTAAATGTACAACCTGTCAAAATATCAGAAGAACCGCTAAAGTAAACACCTCCGCCGCTACCTCCAGCAGAATTATTGTTGAAAATAGAGTCAGTTAAGTTACCGTTGTTTCCAATCCAGAAAACAGCTCCACCATCACCTAATTTGACAGTGTTGTTGATAAAGGTTCCTTTGGTTAAGTAGCCGTCAGCACCATTCCAGCGAAGAGCACCACCATAATCCTCAGCAGTGTTGTTGACAAATTTAGAATCATCTAATCTGCCGTTAGCACCATTCCAATAAAGGCCTCCACCAGCATTAGTCGCATAGTTATCATTGAAAGTACAGCCAGATACAGTACCACTAACACCATACCAACGAACACCTGCACCATAATAGGCAATGTTCTTTGCAAATATGGAATCAGTCAATCTGCCGTTAGCACCATTCCAGCAAACACCTGCACCTTCATTACATCTATTGTTGTTGAATCTGCAGTCAGTTAACACGCCTCCATCAGCCTGCCAGTAAACACCTCCAGCAGAATTAACGGCAATGTTGCCAGTAAAATTACAGCCATACACTCTGGAATTGGCAGCAGTTGTATACAAGAAAAGACCTGCGCCATAAGTGGCTCTGTTATTGGTGAATCTGCAATCATTAACTGTACCTCTAGCAGCATTCCAGTAAACCCCACCACCGTTACTATTTCCAGCATTGTTGCCATCGAAGATACAATTAACTAAACTGCCGTCAGGCCCTCTCCAATATATGCCTGCACCATACTCTCGGGAAGTGTTATTGGTGAAATTAGAATGAGCTACAGCACCATCGACACCAGTCCACAAGACTCCGCCACCAACATCATTCTCTGCGATGTTATTAAGGAATGTACATCCAGATAAGCTGCCCATATCAGTATACCAGTAAACAGCACCTCCACCATAAACCGCAGTATTGTTTATGAATTTACAATCATCTAAAACGCCCTCAGTACCATTCCAGTAAACAGCACCGCCGTATTGTCCAGTGTTATTGATGAATTGGCAATCAGCCAGAGTTCCTTTGTCCCCGTTCCATTGGATTGCTCCTCCACGGTCTACGAAATTGAAATTCTGAAAGACAATTCCCTGAATTAAAACGTTCTTTCCGCTTATCTCAAAGTGAAAGTTTTTATTCTGACCATCGAAGATCACATTGCCTTCAGTAAAGATAGTTATACCGTTCTGAGTCAAAACAATGTTTTCTCTTGGAGTTCCAACTCCATTTTTGATAAATACAACATCATTGTCTTGAATCGTATTGTAGTTATTCAGAAATTCATCTACAGTCCAATTTTTATTAACAGTAGTTGAATCGGGAGATATGGCGTCCCTACTATTAATTAAATTAGAGGATGAATTATCATTAATATTCATATTATCTGCAGCATTAACAGCAGAAACAGATAAAATTAACATTAAAAATATGATGAAAATAAAATATTTATTAAACTTCATAAGATAAATTCTCCCATTAATAAAGATTATCTATTTTTTGATTATTAAATTATTATAATGTAAATTATGTTTAACACCAATTATAAATATTAATAATATTTATGTAAACATGAATATTATAATCGCTACAAAAAAAATTGAAGGAATAATCAGAGAATGATAAAAGGCTTTTTGATTAGTACCTCCAGTACTGATTATGGCTCTATTTTTTCCTTTTATCACTATTTTATAAACATCATAGTTATTATTTTTATTGATTAAAAATGAGTAATTTTATAATTATAATGTCTTGTTGCATACATCTTATGAAGAAGTATATGCAACCTCCAGAGACATTATAAAAACCTTTCATAACAGGAATAAGGCATAGTTCTTAAATAGTAGAACTACATTCAACGAATATGACAGGATACATCAAGAATTGATGGGGAGTACATATTCACTATTAGTAAATATTGAATCGAACATTATATAACATTTACTAATTAAGCATTTACAAATTTTTATAAAAAATATGTATGATTCCCTGTTGAGAATTAGGATTTGAATAAAATAAATCCATTTTTGTATTAATAGCCAAACTTTCTTTTGAAAATGGATTTTGCATTATTCGATTAATAATTAGAAATAATTTTTAATCACATATGCAATATTTTGTGGACTTATCTATACTTAATTAAATTAATATTCG
>ENA-UOJG01001911-UOJG01001911.1-human-gut-metagenome-genome-assembly--contig:-C47-NODE-1911-length-19739-cov-16.133357_pt1 | contig 19739 bp, 20 predicted proteins | sample MGYA00242340_ERZ723887 | MGnify/ENA metagenome assembly ERZ723887 | reverse complement strand
ATCACCATTCCAGAGCACAGCACCCCCATTGGAGAAACTGAAGTTTCAAAAAGAAAAAAATACATTCTAAACATTATTTTTCAAATAGTTGCTAAAATAAAATTCAAAAAATAAGAGGTTTATTTCGGCTAAAATATTAATTGGAAACATGAAAAATGAAGCTTTTAAAGAAGAAATCATTCAATTAATCAATAAATAAATCATGATTTTATAACTTTGTTATATTAATTTTATTCAATTTTTATTTAAATTCAAACTACAATGTCTGTTTATTTATTATTATTTTTGAATATTTTCATTATTTCATATATCTCTCTTAAACTTACTTTCATTTTAAGAATAATATTTGATATACTAGCTGTTATATTTTATATTTTTTAATTATTTTATTATTTAATAAAATTATGTATAGTAATTTTAATATTTATTTAAACATTAATCATTTTTTAAGAATTTCATTACAGCTTCTTTCAATTTTTAGCAAAACATTTATATACTACTAATTACTAAGTAATTGTAATTAACATTAAGTTAATTGTTATATGCTTTCATACATTGTAGGAGATGTGTGTGACCTTGATATCTGGTAGATTACTAAGGAGATAGATTGGTAAAAAGGTATATGGTGATTTGTCAGATATCAATTGCGTTTTATCCTTTGCTTGGAGATAAAATAGGTAATAGATATTGGTGAAGGATAAAACCTTGGTTGTTTTTTTCTATTTTTTCATAATGTTTCATTAGGGTTTTCAGTTAATGTAACATTTATAACGATGTTATATTTTAAAGTGAAAAAAAAATTAAAACTAAAAAATAATAATAAATTTTAATTAATATTTTATAAAATATTTGAAGATCCCATGTCCTCTTTTATGACATCAAGGACAGTTTGTGTGTAGGTTCTTTCTATAATCGGGTCTTTTAGAAGTTCTTTGATAAATGAGTTTAGCTCATCAGTATCTCTGAACTTTGCTATTAAAAATGCATCATATTCACCGGTAACATCATAGATTCCTACAACATTTTTGTTAAAGAAGGTTTTTTCTTCCCAGTTTCTGAGTTTTCCTCCTTTTACTCTAACACCAATAATTGTAGTCAATACATATCCTAATTTTCTATGATCTATTACAGGTGAAAATTTTTTAATAACGCCTGATTTAACCATTTTATCAATACGATTATGTACAGTTCCTACAGAAACATCTAAATCTCGTGATATTTGTCTGTATGATGTTCTTACATCTTCATTAATAATTTTTAAAATATTAATGTCAGTTTCGTCAAGTGTAATAATTTCATTATCTTTTGCCATATAAAAAACCTGAAATTAAAATTTTATTATTTGTTATTTGTATAAAACTATATTTTATTAACATATAAATATTATCTTTTTGAAAATTTATATTCAGTTTGTTTAGGATTGGTCTGATTTTATGGCTCATTTTTCATATTGTAGTAACATTTAAATATGATGTAATCTAATTTTTACATATGTAAAATTTTTTTTACATGTTTTTTGGATAAGAAGTAGTTATTCTATAAAAATTCTATATACAAATTATAATCTAACTCAATTAATTCCTCTTTATAGCTACTTTTTATCTATTTTTTCCTCCTGTCATGTTTTGCTGATTATGGTGGATATTTCTTTTTCATTTCCTTTTTTTTTCAAAAACTTTATATATGATGTAATATAATTTTTACATATGTAAAAAATATTTTACATTATGGTGATTTTTTATGTATGTTGAAAATATCATAGAAACAGAAAATCTTACAAAAAAATATGGAAAAACAACGGTTGTTGATTCTGTAAACCTTAAAATAAAAAAAGGCCAGATATATGGCTTACTTGGAAAAAATGGTGCAGGAAAAACAACAACCATGTGTATGATTTTAAATCTTGTAAATAAGACCAATGGAAACATATGGCTATTTGGAAAAAATCCATCAAAGTCCACAGATTCTATTTATAAAAACATAGGATCAATAATAGAAACTCCAGGATTTTACCATAATCTGACTGGTGAAGAGAATCTGAAATTATTCTCAAAAATGGCTAATGTTTACGATGAGAAAAATATAGAATCAGCATTAGAAATGGTTTCACTTACAGAACATAAAGATAAACGCTTTAACAAATACTCTCTTGGAATGAAACAAAGATTAGGAATAGCTTTATCTCTCATTAAAAATCCTGAAATTTTGATTTTAGACGAACCAATAAACGGTCTTGATCCAATTGGAATTCAAGAAATCAGATCAATGTTGAGGCATCTTGCAGATGACTATGGAATGACCATACTGATTTCCAGCCATATATTAAATGAAATAGAGCACATTGCAGACACTATTGGTATTATGAATGAAGGTAAGCTAATAGAAGAAATTTCAATGGAAAATCTTCAAAATAAAATACAAAAATATGTACTATTTGAAGTAGATGACTTAAATTTAACAAAAGACCTATTTAATCAATTGGATCTAATAGAAGATAAAGACTACAAAGTAGAAAACAATAACATTAAGTTATTTAATCATATAGATTCAAGGGGAGACATTAACAGGTTTTTAATTGAGTCTGGTGTTGGAGTCAATAATATTACATTAGTCAAAGAAAATCTTGAAGAATATTTTACACATTTAATTGGAGGAGACTTAAATGCTTAATTTTATCCAAGCAGAATTTTACAAATTAAAAAGATCAAAATTAATCTTTGTTGTATTATTAGGACTATTCGCCCCAGGTCTGTTGATGTTTACAGGTTTGGTTTTTGGAAACATAGGTCCGCAAAAAATGGAATACTTTTTAAGTTCCATTAACATGTACGGCCTTATGATGTTTAATGCAATTGTCTTTGTATTACTTGCATCTTACCTGATTGTAATAGAATACAATGACCATACTTTAAAATCAGTTTTAACAATTCCAATTTCAAAAACCAAGTTTGTTTTAGGAAAGTTTGCCGTTTTTATGATATTGGTAGGATTATTCACAGTAGTTAATTTTGTATTTATGGTTATTTTAGGTTCTATTGGAGGAACTACAGATATTAACTTTGATATTATACTAAAATACTTTGTTCAGTTTTTAGTAGGTAATCTCTTACTTGGAATATCTTTAACACCATTCATATTCCTATCCTTGTTATTTAAAAATGTAGTTCCAATAGTTATTGGAGGAGTATTTGTAAGTCTATCAAACATGTTTATATCAGAAAGCACATACTCACCATTATCTCCATTTAACTCCCCATATTTAATAGCTACAAATACATTAAGTCATTATAGTTACGGAACTGTTAATCCAGTTTTAATTATAATTTTAACAGCAGTAGTTGGATTGATCTTAAGTTTGATATACTTTAATAAAACAGATGTATACCTCTAATACATCTTTTATTATTTTTTTAATTAACCAGTTCCTGTATTATTTTTTTTATTTCAGATATTGGCATGTTTGTTTTTATACCAAGTGGGCTGTAGTGGGTTTTAACTACATTATATCCATTTTCTTTTATTTTTTCAATTATCAAATCAAACTTAGGGGCACTTATTTTCAGCACTCTACATAAGGTATGAATGTCATAGAATGTGATTTCGCTGTCTGCCTCTTCAAGGCACTGGTTTAATAATTTAAGAATTTTATCTTTGGTGTTGAGAGTTTTATTGTCTATTTCTTCAATCATCTCCTCTATAAAATCTCTATCCTGAATCGGGCCTAACCATAATGGTCCTGCATGAATCAATTTTTCACCACATTCAGGACAGGCGTGGTTTAAGCTGGTAGCCATTCCCTTATTAGTTTCACGGTATAAACATTCTTTGCAGTGACTTATATATCCTATATTTTCTAAGGATTCGTCAGTTGCCTTAGATCCTTTAAGGACTTCAATGTAAAGTCTCATGTAATGTTCAGTGCTGTGTGATAATTTCACACTAATGTATTTTTTGTATTTAGCTAAAGTAAGGGCAGTATATCCGGCCAATATTCTAATTCCGTTTTCGTGACAGTATTCGCTTTTATATGGTTTGGCATTGTATTTGCGAATACATGGCTCTTTATATGTGCCGCATAGCGCTGATGTATCTGTAGCTGTTACGCATAATAATGAATTCTTACGGGCACAGTATCCTGCAGAATCGAGAAAAGGAGAGGGTGTTCCAAAGGGGTCAATGTCAATTATGTCGAATCTTCCGCGATTGTTTCTTAAAAATAGACTGGCATCATTTTGTGAAATAGTAATGTCCTCAAGATTGTTTAATCTAACGTTGATTTTTTCAAATTCATTAGCTGTCTCACTGATATCATTAATAGCTACCTGATCAATTCCATCAATCTCGTTTTTATAACGAACACCACGAATTCCGCTGCCTCCAAATAAATCACAGACATTCAAACTTCTATTTTCTCTTCTTTGAAATACTTGAAGTGCTAAAATAGAAATGTCTCTATTTAATTCCATTTTTGGATTATAAAAAACCGGTGCTTCAGATGAAACTTTATCAAATTTAGGAAACTGTATGTCTGTTGTCCCTTCTTTAATTGTTTCAAGTTCATAGTTTTCAATTTTATTTGTTTCATCCATTTTATCACATTCAATAAGCAATATTATTTTTGTTGTAATATTTTAAATATTATTAGTTTATAATATAATTATTAGTTTAGAGAATTAAATCTCATTTATTTTATTGGTGATAAAAAATGGCAGATATTAAAGTTTCAATTGCAAAACCTATCATTGGTGAGGAAGAAATTGAAAATGTTGTTGAAGTATTAAAATCTGGAATGATTGCACAAGGTCCTAAAGTAGCAGAATTTGAAGAAAAATTTGCTAAATGGGTAGGATCTAAATATGCGGTAGCTACCAACTCTGGAACTGCAGCATTACATGTAGCTTTACTTTCATGTGGAATCGGACCTGGAGATGAGGTAATAACAACACCATTTACATTCATCGCTACTGGAAATGCAATTGTATATACCGGTGCAACTCCTGTTTTTGCAGACATTGATTTAGAAACTTATAATATTGATCCAGATACAATTGAAGATTTAATCACTGATAAAACCAAAGCTATTTTGCCTGTTCAATTGTATGGTCAATCTGCTGACATGGACAAAATAAGAGAGATAGCTAAAAAACACGATTTGCTTGTTATAGAAGATGCTGCACAGGCTCATGGTGCAATGTACAATGATGAGAAAGTTGGGAATATGGGGGACATGGCCTGCTTTAGTTTTTATCCTACTAAAAACATGACAACAAGTGAGGGAGGTATGATTACCACAAATAATAAAGAATTGGCTGAAAAAGCAAGAGTATTTAGAGCTCATGGATCCAATATTAAATATAAACATGATGAAATCGGTTATAACTTCAGAAGCAGTGATATTGCAGCAGCTATTGGACTTGCACAATTAGATAAAATTGATGAGTTTAATGAAAAAAGAATAAATAATGCCAATTATTTAAATGAAGGTTTAAAAGATGTTGAAGGAGTTATTACTCCAGCATCACCTGAAAACATAAAACATGTTTATCATCAATATACTATTCGTGTTACTAAAGGAAACAGAGATGACTGGGTTGATATTTTAACTGAAAATGGAATAGGAAGCGGTATTCACTATCCAATACCATTGTACAATCAGCCAATCTACAAAGAATTAGGTTTTACTGGTTCGGCTCCAAATGCGGAGTTAGCGGCAGATACTGTAATTTCATTACCAGTACATCCGTCTTTAACTACAGAAGATTTAGATTTGGTTATTGAAGCAGTAAAAAAAGCTTCAAATAAAATAAATTAGAATCTCTGGAGATTCAGTCAATTTTTTTTATAAAAATAGTAATAATGGCTTAAACCATTATTCATTTCCAGTTTCAATTTTTCTAACAATGTCTTCTCCTTCAACAGCCATTTTGCTGAAGGTATTGATTGTTTCTTGCATTTGGCCAAGAGCTTGTGTTTTATAGTTACTTAAATCTTCAATAGCTGCTAAAGCTTCATTAAAAGAATCTTGAAGAACTTCTGGTGAAATCATTGTTTCAGTACTTGCTTTTTGTATTTCTGTACCTTGTTGTCTTAATATTTTAGATGTTGAATTGATAACATTTTCAGTAGTGTCATTAAGGATTTTAATTTTATCCATTGTTATTTTTTGGTTGTATAATGCTGCCGCTACCATAATTCCAGTTCTAAGAGCTGTTACAGTAACATTTTGAGCACGGCCGATTCCTCTTATAAGCTCTTTATTATTTCTTCTAATAACATTTAATGAAACGATTCCTTGTTGGTTTACAACAATCATTTGTTGCATATCCATAATTCTTTGTCTAAGTGGGAATAATATTTCTTCACGGACAAAATCGATTTTTTCAGGTTCTATTCCTTGAGCTGTTGCTTCTTCAATCTGTGCAGAAATAGATGCATCCATTTGTTTTGCTAGTTCAATATCAGTTATTAGATTTTTACTTAATTCTCTTAATGCTTCTTCTTCAGAAAGTAATGTTACATTATCATTTTGAAGAACTCTACTACTTTCATTTAATGATGATAATATATTGTCAATTACTCCTTCTGCTTTTTCGTATTTGTCAAAGTATCTTTTAACTGGATTTAAGAGTTTACCTAATAAACCTTTATCTAAAAAATCAACTCCTGTTGGATTTAATTCTTCTACTTGTCTGTTTAATTTCATTAAATTATTTCCAATATCTTTTGCATCGTTCCCGCCTTTATTAAAGTCTTTAAAACGTGTGTTTAGTAAGCTGTTTTTAGTTGAAGATCTATTCATTGCAGTAATTCCGAAATTTTCAAGAGGTTTGATGATTTTTTCTCTTTCTTGAACATTATCAAAATCTGTATTGAAAATAGCTATTGCATTTTCATCAGCCTGGGTTTGAATTTTTTCGGTGGGCAAATATGATTTTTCTTCTTCTAAGCTTTCATTAACTGTTTTTTCAATTTCAGTTATATCTAATGAGAATTCTGACATAATATCTCCTTTTAATTTTTTATATGTAATTTGTTATTAACTTATTATAATTTAAATTTATTGGTACTTTCTAACAGATTTAATAAGATTATCCATATCTTTACGTAACGAATCAATCTCTTCATCAGATTTTTTATCATATATTGGATTGATAATAAATTCCACAATCAATGATTTTAACTGTTCTAACATTTCTTCCAGTATTTTAATGGTTTTTTCTATCTCAGTTTCTACTTTAAAAGATGAACCATCAACCATACTATTTAATTCTAAAGCTAAATCCACTTTTTTATAGAAAGCTTCATGATTTCTATTTAACTGTTCTACAAATCTGGAATATGTAATTTCATCAGGAGTGAAGCTTTTTTGAATAAGATCTAATGCTTTTTCTTCTTTTTTATCATAAATATCTTTTAATTCATTGATTTTAATTTCATATTTGGTCAATTCTTTTACTGGAGCTTCTTTTTCTACAACTTCAGTTTTTGCTACTGTAATAATTTCTTCTTGATCTTTAAGTTCACTAAGATTAGAACCACATCTTGGACAGAATTTTTCACTATGATCAAGTCTATATCCACACCAAACACAAAAATTTAATTTACTCATTATTATCACTATTTATAATCTTTTACAGAATCAATTAAAACTTCCATATCCTCTATTAATTCTTTTAACTCTTTATCAGATTTCTTATTTTCAACATTATTTATTATTAATTCAGCTTGTAAATCTCCAATTTTAGATATTAATAATTCTAAGAAACTGATTTTTTGTTTAATATTATCTTCAAGTATAATATCTTCACTAGATAACTCAATTATATCTAATGCGATATTTCTCTGTGAATAGAAATTTTCATTAGAATTATTAATCATTCCCATAAACCTTTCATAAGTAATTCTTGAATTTTCAAAACGTTCACTAATTAACTTACAAACTTTATCTTCTTTTATTTTATATTCTTTTGTTAAATCATTTATTATTGTCCTATAATGACCGTATACTTCATTTTGAGGTTCTTTAATAGTCTCTTCTTTAACATCAAAGTTCTCTTTTTTATGTGGTGAACTATAGTTAGGTTTACTATTTTCCTGATTATGTCGTGTAGAATAACTTTCAAAACCAAATGATAAATAATTGCTTTTATAATTTAATATAATAAATCTAGCTATAGATATTATTTGTAATGCAAGTGCAAATTCTATAAAAAATGAAGTTAATGCTGCAGTAAATATGGATAAAATCCAAAGTATTTCATAGATAGCTCCTTCAATTTTAAAATTTTTATCAGAATATCTTAATCCCAAATAAATAAATGGAATACCGTTAATGAAAGGAATAAAGGTAATAATTAATCCAGCTAAACTAACTACCTTATTGATGGATTTTCTGCATTTTCCCTCTTCTAACAATCTTTCATATTTTGGAGCAATTAAATTAGATTTTATAATTGAAAGAATTATGCTGATTACAATAAACAGTGAAATTATTCCAGCTATTCCAAAAAATGATTTATCTGAAAATGATTTATTTAAATTAACAATTCCAGATGCGAAAAATAGAAGCACCCAGGGGATTTCAAAAACTAATCCTTCTTTAATTACACTTCTATTTGAAGTCTTAGCTCCAACATAAATAATTCCCATTCCATTTACTAAAGGAATAAAAGAAACTAGAATCCATAAATTATTTACTATTCTTTTAAATGTAGATGCCTTTCTTTCTAATGTTGCAGTCATTTTGTCTCCATATTATAAATTATTAATATTTTATTATTAATATACATTTTATTTATATTTATTAATTATTCTAACATATCATCTACAGTTTTTATTTTTACATCAAGACTTCTATTATCTAAATCTCTTCGATCATCTACTTTTATAACTGTATAAACACGACCAATACCAACTTCAAAAACAGCTTCTTGTGCCTTAGCTATTGCATCATATAATTCAGATAAATTTTCAGCTTCAATTTGTGTTCCCATTCCAGTTAATTGATAATTAAGACCAGAATTTTTTATCGATTGAACAGCTGCGGCCACATAGTCTTTGCACTCTGTGGTATCATTCCCTACAGGTAAAATAGCAAAATCAGCAGTTATCATAGTTTTCACATCCTTAATTATATATTGTGTTTTGTATAAATTAAAATATTATGGTAGCTATTGATAAAGATGAATTTAATCAAAAAATTTTTACAAGAATTAATAACCTTATTTCTGATTATAATCTTATTGAAGAAGGAGAATTAATAGCTCTTGCTCTTTCTGGGGGAAAAGACAGTGTATTAACTTTACATGCTCTTAAAAAATATCAGGAGATTTTGGATTTTGATCTAGTTGCAATTTCTGTTGACGAAGGAATTGAAGGTTACAGATCTCATGGTGTTAATTCAGCTATTAATAATGCTCGGCAATTAGGTGTAAAATTAATTCAAAAATCCTTTAAAGATGAGGAAGGTTTTGCCTTAGATGATATCTATGAAAATTTTAAAAGCGCCTGTATACCCTGTGGAGTTTTCAGACGTAATATTTTGAATAAAACTGCTTATGAAGTCGGGGCAAGTAAAATAGCTACTGGACATAACTTGGATGATGAAATTCAGTCATTTTTAATGAGTTTTGCAAGGGGAGATACAATTAAATTCTCCAAATTCGGTCCTGAACTTGACGTGATTCATCCAAAACTGATTCCCAGAATAAAGCCATTGTGGAATACTCCTGAGAAAGATGTAGGTATGTGGGCAGTATTAAATGATATTGATATTCATCTTGAAGAATGCCCTTACTCAAAATTATCTTTAAGAGCTAAAATCAAAGGATTTTTAAATGATGCTGAAGATCAAAATCCTGGTATTAAAAACAATATAATGAAGTCATTTCAAAAAATACTTACATTTGACAATGACATCAATACTCATCTGAATGAATGTGAAATTTGTGGCGAACCAACTTCCTCTTTAATCTGCAAATCCTGTGAGATTAAAAAAGAGCTTAAGGACTAGTATTCCTCAACCTTTAATTCTTCTTTTTCTAATTTAGTTAAATTAATCCAGTCTGTTGGAATAACAGAACCGATAAACGCAGCTACAACAAGCCATGGAACTATTCTAGGATCAAAGCATAATAACAGCAATAATGCAACGCCAATCGGCTTTTTCATTAAAACACCAAGGATTGAAGCAGTTACAATAGCTACACTAAATCCAATATCCAAATTAAATAATAATGAAAATCCGCAACCGATTATAATGCCGCAGAATATTACAGGGAAGAAATGACCTCCCTTCCATCCAGATTTAATGCAGATATTAGTTAGAAGCAACTTTGCAATTCCAATAACAATTAAAAGAACTGGGCTGTATATTGCATAAGTTTCAAGAATTATGTTCATATTTGTTTCACCTGAAAATAGAGTCATCGGTGATATTGTACCAAAAATACCTAATATTAATCCTCCAATTAAGCAAGTAATCAATATATTATCGTTAAATTTCATTTTTTCAAATATTTTACCAGTATATTTGTCAAAAATTAGGTATACTATTCCGAATAATGAACCGATAAAGGCTAAGGGTATTCCAAACAATCTTTCAAAGTTGCTTATATCATATCCTCCAACATAGGGAAAATCTACAGGACCGCCGAAAATCTGTCCTAGGATATAGAATACAAGTATTGCTCCTAAAATACAGATAATGTTGCTGTAGGTCTTTTTCTCACTTTTTTCTTGATCTTCTATTGGAGCTACTAAACCATATAATGGTGCTATAAATATTAAAGTAAAGACTGAATTTATACCTACGTCATAAATATCATAGATATTCTTCTTAAAAAAAGTCATAAATTTTGATAACCACATACAAAGAACGATTATGATGCAGCATAATCCTGCTTCAGGCCCAATACTACCTCCGAATATTATGGGAATTAGTGCACTAACGAATATCAGGATTATATTTTCATTTTGCAACTTTTTTCCTTCTTTGACATCTGAAAGTATAACGTCCATTTCGTAAACACTTTCCCCATATCTTGTTTTAATCAAACCTAGAATTAATCCACCTATTAAACATATTATAATTGGATAAGCTTTCAAATCAAATTTTCCAGGAAGATAATTCCATAAGAATGCAGTTCCAATATTCATTAATTTCATAAATAGCCAGACAATAACAGCAAAAATCATCCCAATTAAAAAACATCCTGCATAATAGGTTAAATCTTTTCTTGGTGTTAACATAGTTATAACTATTTAGTTTATAGTTATTAAATTTAAAAAAATAAGTGAGAAATCATTAATTTCTCATTATAACAAAAGCCATATAAATTATGAAAATTACAAGAAGGAGTATGCCCTCTTTTTTATCAAACTTATTTTGAGTTCTTGCAAATACGTAAGTAAGTACAGTGATAAATAGCATTAAGCATAAATCAACTAAAATATTTGATTGAAGTGTAATAGGGCTTATTGTTGCACTTAACGCAAGTACAAATATGATATTGAAAAGGTTACTTCCGATTACATTACCAATTACCAGTTCATTTTCCTTTCTTTTTAAAGCAGTTAATGAAGTTGCAACTTCAGGTAATGAAGTACCAATAGATACAATAGTCAAACCAACAAGTGTTTCACTCATCCCAAAAGTGATAGCTATTGAAGAAGCATTGTTTACCACTAATTCTCCACCAAGAACAATTCCAACAAGACCAATAATCATGTAGACGATACTTTTTGGGAGTGTCAATTTCGGTTTTTCAACGTACTGTCCTTCTTTTGATTTTTTAGCTGAATATACAAGGTAGAATAAGTATACTGCAAATAATATTAAAAGAACAATTCCTTCAATTCTTAAAATGTTCCATCCTATTAAAATAAAAGCTACGATTGCAACAGTAGCTACAATTAAAAAAGGATAGTCCTTTTCAAGCATTTGCCTACCAATATCCAGTTCTTTCAGCATGGCACAAAGTCCTATAATGAAAAACAAGTTAAAAAGATTACTTCCAATAATATTACTTACTGCCATTGCATTATTTCCATTAACAGCAGCAGTAATTGACACTGCAGCTTCAGGAGCACTTGTACCAATAGCTACAATTGTTAGACCTACAATGATTGTCGGTATTTTTAAAAGGGCAGCTACACTACTTGATCCGCTTACAAAATAATCTGCCCCTTTAATTAAAAAGACAAATCCGACTATCAGCAATATGATTTGAATAATTAAATCTATCATTTAATCCTCATCCTCTTCAACAATCTCTTGAGGACCTAAATCAGTTATAAGTAATTTGTCTATTTTGTTTCCATCCATATCCACTATTTCAAAGGAAAATCTGTCCCAGATAAATTCTTCCCCTTCTTCAGGAATTTTACCACAGAAACTTAAAATAAATCCAGCTATTGTTGTGAAATTATCTTCTTTTTCATCTGGAAACTCCTCTGAATAATCGAATAATTCTTTAAACCTGTCAATTTGATATCTGCCATCTATTAACCATGTTCCGTCTGCTCTTTGTGTAGCTATTGGATCATCAGTTTCATCAATACCAGGAATATCTCCAACAATTCCCTCTAAAAGGTCGTTTAATGTGATTAAACCACTTACGCTTCCAAACTCATCTACTATTAATGCCATGTGGACATATTCTTTATTTTCCTTATATTGTTTAAGTAATTCTAGAGATTCTAGATTTTCAGGAACTACAATAGGATTTTTAACAATCTTTTCTAAATTCATCTCTTTGTTTTCAAATAAAACTGCTAAAATATCTTTTGACTGGACTACGCCCATAAAATCATCTAGTTCCCCTTTAGCTATTGGGAATATTGAACGTTTACTTTCAATGATTTTCTTTTTATTTTCTTCAGGACTATCGTCTAAGTCAATCCAGATAATTTCACTTCTTGGTGTCATTATCATATCGACTTTTTGTTCATCAAGTTTGAAAACACGTTTAATAATGTCTTCTTCCTCTTTTTCGATATTTCCTTCAACTCTACTTTCTTCAATCATTAATTCAATTTCTTCTTCAGTAATAGAAGTATCTTCTTTGTGATTTATTCTAAGAATGGTTAAAACTGCATTTGTTGATTTACTTAATATGATAACAAAAGGTTTGCATATTTTTGAAAGTATTTTCATTGATTTAGCTACTTTTACAGCGACTCTTTCAGGAGAGTTTAAAGCAATTCTTTTTGGAACTAGTTCACCAATCACTAAAGAGAGATATGTGGTTACTATTACTACAATTAAAACGCTTATGCTTTCTGCATATGGTACATAAGGGCCAATCACATTAGCTAATGGTGTAGATAAAGTTGCTCCACCAAATGCCCCTGTTAATACTCCGATAAGTGTAATTCCTATTTGAATTGTAGATAAGAATTGGTTTGGATTTTCATTTAAATCAATAACCGTTTGCGCATGTTTTTTACCTTCATTAATCATCTTTTGGAGCTTACCTTTTCTTGAAGATACAACTGCCAATTCAGACATGGATAATATTCCGTTTAAAATGATTAATATAATAATTATGATTATATACAATATCGTTTCATACATTTTTAATCTGACCTATTTCTATAAATCACTTGCTAATTTAAAATCGGTGTTTCCGTAAATCTCATTTTGCATTTCTTGAACTGCTTCAGAAGCTTCTTCACGAGTGGCTACTTTTCTAAATATTCTGCGAGACTTAACTTTCAATGTTTTTCCACAGACACATTTACGGGTAGCTACTCCCTCTTTTCCATAGAGAACTCTTCCACAGTCGCAACGAAATATAAGATACATTTTATTTAATACACCTTGAATTTAGTATTAATTAAATATTATTGATTTAATATTTAATATTATTTATTATACACCGAAAATTTTCATAAATAAGGGGATAAAAACTTTTGATGGAAGTATAATTAGAGTAGCTATACTAACCCCTATATTTGTACCAACAACTACAATAAGAATTCTACATATGTTGTTGTGCCAGATATCCTTTAGATGTTTGATTTTACTTAAGCTGCTAATATCACTTTTTCTAACCTTTCTTAATTTTGCTTCAGTTAAACCTGAAAACCATCCTGCAGCTAGTAAAGGGTGAATAATTGTTAAAGGAGCTACTAATCCTCCAACAATAGCTGATAAAACTTTTGATCCTGATAGAATGGATCCTAGAAAACCCATAAGCATGCTTATTCCAACAAATTCTATTACGTTGTCTGTTATGCTTATGCCATTAAAAAATGCCAGAAAAAATATCACAACAAATAGGATAGGAATCAATGCAAGGATTATTTTAACCCAAGGTATGCCTTTTTTTTCTTTTGTAACTCTCAAATCAGCTAATGGAGGTAATGTTTCTGGATTGTCAAGATATCTGTTGATTCCAGGTTTGTGTCCTGCACCAACAACTGCAACTACATTTTCCTGAGGAAGATTCATTATGTTGCCAGCTAGATAAGCATCTCTTTCCTTTACAAGGACTTCGTAAGCTCCTGGTGAAATCTCTTCAAACATATCCATTATTTCATCAAGGTTTTCAGGATTTTTAAGTTCTTCAATATCAAGTTCCTCTTCTAATTCATCTTTTTTGAAAAGTCCACTAACGGTACTCCATAAAAAGCTGGCCTTTTCCTTAAAAGTCATTTTATTAAGTGCCCTTTGAAGAGTAACATTAATATCTCTGTCAATTAAAGCTATTGGAATTTTAAGATCTTCGGCAGCTTCAATAGCTCCAATCATCTCAGAACCTGGTTTGACGTCTACGTCTTCTCCGATTTTTGACTGGAAGTATCCGAGAAGTGTACTTGCAAGGAAAACTCCGATTTTATTTTCTTTTATTATCTGAGTTACTGGTATATGACTGTCTTCTTCAATTCCAGCCATTTCATTTCTAATTCGGTTGTAACGGCCTCTGTCAAGTTCAATAGCTACTATGTCTGGTTGCTGTTCATATATCGCATCTTTAACTTCCTTTACACTTTCTTCAGATACGTGAGCAGTACCAATAATAGTTAAATATTCTCTATTCATTGAAACAACACTTCTTCAAAAATAATTATTAATAATATTATAGTTACTATTATAAAAGTTTAATTTTACCGTCACTATAAATGCCTACGTTTGTGGTAATATTCTTTAAAACGCAACATTCTACATCTTTTTCATTTCCCATTTTTTCAAGTTTTTTTCCTGAGTTTGAATTGTAGATTCCTTTACATACCTGTTCATAATCTCTTGTAGCAAGTATGCTAGCTTTTGCAAAATCGGTAAGTTCACATTTGCTTGAGAGCTTGTAAATCCAGTATATTATCTCCCCACTTACAAGAAAGTCTTCAAGTGCAAAATTTCCTTTGTATCCTGCCATAACCACATCAATTTCCTGGTGACATAATTTTATAGCTTTTTTTGCAACTGCTTTTCCATTTAGCATGGATCCAATCAGCACTGTGGATTTCATGTCTTTTAAAATTCTGGTTCCATTACTTGTTGTTAAGATTAATGTCTGGGATTTGTCTTCAGGAATTTTAAACTTCTCAACTTCTCGTGGTGAGTTTCCCACATCAAACTGATCTATTTTCTTACCAGACCTCTCGCCGGCTACAACTGAATTATATTTTTCACTTAATTTAAGGGCTTCATCAACTGAAAAACATGGTATGATTTCTTTAAAGTTATTTAATGCTAAAGTGATTGTGGTACTGGCTCTTAATGCATCTACCATTATTGATGTATCTTCAGTTATTGTTTTTTCAAAAGACAGTGAAACTTTCATATTATTTAATATTGGAGTTATTTTATAAATATTATTTATGAGAATTGTTACAACACCAATGTGCGAGGAAATCCTGAAGATTGCAGGAGTGAGCGATTACAAAGTAAATAAATTTCCAACTAAAGAAGATGGAGATTTAGCTATTTTATTATCTGAAAGTAAGGCTGATATGGAATCACTATATCTAAAATTAAATACATTCAAACAAATTAAAGATTCCGTAGAAAAAGTAGGAAAAAGATGTAATAAACAGAGCACTGTCGATTTTTCCAAGTGTGAAATTGCTAGCAAATATCTCAATAAAGAAATAGAAAACTCCACTAAAGTAAAGGTTTACTCTAATTTTCTTAAGGATATTGTGGAGGATATGGGTTTTGTAATTGCAGACAGTGATTATGATTATGTAGTAGCACCAGACTATCTGATTGAAAAAATACATGAAGATAAACCAGTTATCAAAATACCATCTCACTCTTCAGTTTCTCTTAATCCTATTGAACGTGCATGTTCAAGGTATAAAATTCTAGAAGATTTTATAAATAAGTAACATTAAAAATATTTATTAATATTTAGTTGGGGAATAAAAAATATGTTCGAAACATTAACTTTTACAGGCGGAGTTCACAAAAGCGAAGAGATTAAGGAACTTATTGAAGATTTAGGAGGATTTATTCTTCAGGAAAATACTTTACAAATGGATTTAGTATTAAACATGGCAGTTCCTTTAGAAGACGTTGATAAAATAAAAGAAAAATCAAAAGAATTATTAGCTAAACTTACTGTAGCGCCAATGGCGGGCAGTGAGATAGCTGTTGTTTCTCCAACTCTTGCAAGACATCACCTTCCTCATGCTGCTTGTGACATTTCTGAGTTTTTACGTGAATATGGAGCAAAAGACAATATGATAGGTCTTGCCCGTGGTGACGGTAAAGGGACTTCAGGAATAACAGAAGAAGAAAAAAAATTAATCAATGAACATGATGTGGCTGTTTTTGTTTTAGGTAGTTTTAAAGACTGTATTATTGAAAAATCATTTTTATATGATGATTTGGACATTCCTGTTGTTGTAACTGGCGCTCCAGATATTCCTGTTGACGAGCTTCCAGGAGCCGATGCCTACGTTGGTGGTCTTGGAAGAATTCCAAGAAGATTAAGAAGAGGCCCTGATGTTCGCGCATTAGAAAATCTTGCATCAACATTGGAAATGATTTTAAACAATAAAAAAAGAGAAATGGTTCACGATCCGCCACTTGTACCTTCAATTGTTGTTAAACATGCAATTGAAAATCAGGTTCCAGCCATTAAGGAAGTTATATCACCACTTCCTGTAACAGGTCAACTTGATGGTGTTCGTGTGAAATTGGATTACGACAAATATCATGAAGAGATTGAAAATGTGGTTATTGATAATAAAAAATTATCCGAACTAGCTATTGTTAAAAAATCAGCTATGTACGATTATATTTTAGTTAAAATCTATTCTGAAAGTCAGCTTGTTGAAGATACCATTATTAAAGATTCTAAATTATGAAATTTCCTAAAAGCAGATTTTTATTTAAAGTATTTCAACTAGTTTTACTATCTATTTTTTATTTTTGTCTGTTGAAATATGCTTCTTATTTATTTTATCCAGTTACAGACTTTGAGGCTATTTTAATTGTAGCTGTCTTAGCAATGCTGGAAATCATATCTGTTTATATTGAATTTAGAAAATCTAATTACCTTTCTCGCTTTTCCGTTACTGTTTTGGATTCACTAAAATGGTTTGCTATTATGATAGCTGTTCTATCAGCAGCGATTTTTATTGTTAATTGGCTATTTATTAAAACTCCAATATTCTATAATAGATTAGCACTTATTTTGGTCTTAGGTCTTTTTATATATGGTTATTATAATGCACATACTCCTCAGATAGTGGAAAATACCTTGTATTTAGATAACCTAGACGAAGACATTAATATAATTCATCTCTCAGACATACATATTGGTTCAGTAAGAACTCCAGATATCCTTAAAAAGATAGTTTCAAAAATCAAGGATGAAAAATATGATTTTATAATTGTTTCCGGAGATATTGCAGATGGAAGTAATGAAATACAGCCACATGATTTTGATGAATTTAAAAAAATAGAAAAACCAATAATTTTCACACCAGGAAACCATGACTACTATACAGGAATAGAAAACGTCTACAAAGCATGTGAAAATGCAGGAATAACAGTTCTAGACAATAACCAAACTAAAATCAAAGGATTGAATATCTACGGCATAGGATTTGCAAACAATAATCTGAACTTGAAAATCAATAGGGATGAAAATAACCTGTTAATTTTTCACATTCCTGCAAATTGGGATGAATTTATAGAAGAGGGTTTTAACATCATCTTGTCAGGACATACTCATGGAGGACAGTTCTATCCAGCAAACCTGTTTGTGGGATTAGCATTTCCATTGTTGAGAGGACTATATGAAAATGATGGAAACTACATAAATGTAAGTGATGGAGTAGGAACCTTAGGTCCTCCTCTTAGAATAGGAACAAAAAGTGAAATAAGTCTTTTGAAATTAAGAAAAAGACCTTAAGCTATTTTTCTCATTCCATAGAAGTTAATAGCATCAACCAAATCATTAAACTCTTCAAGTTCACGTTCAATAACATTCTCATCAGTCATGTCAAAACTAAGCTCCCCGTCAACACTGAGGGTATCAGGACCGTAACCAACAATTCTTTCAATGCCATCTGCACTTAAAATCTCCTCAGCATCAAGAAGATGAACGAAAGCACGACCTGGAAGAATAACGGACTCCTGAACATCGCTTAAATCAATATCTTCAAGATCTTCTTTAGTAATCAGGCAGGCAATCTCTTTATTAACTCCAATAACATTAACACTATCAGCATTAATCTTTTTAAAAATCTTTTCAATAAATGGAGCAGCTATTTTTGAAGTAATGATAGTAGCTTCACCAGTAACCTCCTTAATAAACTGTAAGAAAATCTCATTTTCATCACGAGCTATTGCAAAAGGACCGCCAGTAGTCGGATCACATAAAGGAGTACCACTAACTCTAAAATTATATTCGCTGTTTATACTTTCAACTAATTCTTTAAAGCTGTCTACACTTTGGGACTGAACATCCTTTAAAATAGGTTCATTTCCAAGAATCAGACCTTCATTAAAAGTATTTGCAAATCTCATTAAGATAATTCCTTTGGCTCCCCAGTCTTCTAAGCTATTGCATGTTTGTCTTAAAACATCACCATCATTAACCCCAGGAACTATTACAGAAGCAGCTGTTAAATCAATACTTTCAGAAAATATCTTACAGGCATCAATGGAAGCTTCAGGTGTTTTATCTTTAACCCATTCTCGTCTAAGTTCAGGATTATCAGAAAATATTGTAAAAGTAACCTCATCTACACCATTATTTATAAGCTTGCCTGCTTGTGAGCTATCAGTAATTCCTTTTCCAGATGTATAACCTAAATGAGATTTTAAAGACATGTTATTGAGTGAAGCAGTAAGATCATCAAGATATGGATAACAGCTAACATCTCCACCACCACTAATATTAGCTTTTACTTCTCCTCTGATTGGTTGCATCATTAAAGTGGTTTGAATATTATTAATAATTTCAAAAGGGTTTTTAAATTCACTTTGGGTCTCACTTACTCCTTTACTGCATCTATCGCACCCTACTTTATTTGGAAGACAATGAGCACATCCAAATGCCTTAACATCTTTTACTTTTCTAAAGTAACAGTATTTACAAAAACCATCACAATCTTTCCCAGGAATTCCACCAACATCAGCTACAATTTGCATAAAAAGTAGTTTGTTTATTATTGTATTTATAAAATAGCTATGTCTTTTTCAAGAGCGAAAGTCAATTTTTCAGTTTCTTTTTTTCATAAATTAAACATAATTTAGTTTTTGAAACTTCAGTTTC
>ENA-UOJG01001905-UOJG01001905.1-human-gut-metagenome-genome-assembly--contig:-C47-NODE-1905-length-19797-cov-9.723432_pt1 | contig 19797 bp, 14 predicted proteins | sample MGYA00242340_ERZ723887 | MGnify/ENA metagenome assembly ERZ723887 | reverse complement strand
TGGGAGGTTCGGAGGGCCGCAGCCCTCCGAGCTGTATTCCGAAACTGACGACATGCGCGTCAGTTTCGGAAGCCTTGCGCAGCAAGGTTTCCTTACGCCGTTCGCCGCCCGGCGAGCCGTAGGCGAGTAGGCGAACGGCGCAACTCTCGGCGGAAAAGATCGCCGCAGGCGAGCTTTTTCGACGGCCTAAAACGCCCCGGTTTTTTCGCAAACCGGGGCGTTGCTTCATGCTGAATTTTATTTGGCGTATTCCGTGCTGCGGGTTTCGCGAATCACGTTTACGCGGATTTGGCCGGGATATTCCAGCTCCTTTTCGATGCGCTTGGCCACTTCGCGCGCCAGCACCTTGGTGCCGTCGTCGGTGATATCCTCGGGCTTGACCATAATGCGCACCTCGCGGCCGGACTGGATGGCGAAGCACTTCTCCACGCCGGGGAAGGAATTGGCGATCTCCTCCAGCTTTTCCAGGCGCTTGATGTAGTTTTCCAGCGATTCGCGGCGCGCGCCGGGGCGGGCGGCGGAAATCGCGTCGGCGGCCTGCACAAGCACGGCCTCGATGGTCTGGGGTTCCACGTCGTTATGGTGCGCCAGGATGGCGTGTATCACGTCCGGGCTCTCGCGGTACTTGCGGGCAAGCTCCGCGCCCAGGGTTACGTGGGTGCCCTCGGCCTCGTGGTCAACGCCCTTGCCGATATCGTGCAGCAGGCCCGCGCGCTTGGCAAGCGCCACGTCAGCGCCAAGCTCGGCGGCCATCATGCCGGCCAGGTGGCTAACTTCGATGGAATGCTTGAGCACGTTCTGCCCGTAGCTGGTGCGGTAGCGCAGGCGGCCCAGGATTTTGACCAGCTCATGGTGGATGCCGTGCTGGTGCGTTTCAAACACGGCCTGCTCGCCGGCCTCGCGGATTTGCTGGTCCACTTCCTTGCGGGCCTTTTCCACCATTTCCTCAATGCGCGCGGGATGGATACGCCCATCCATGATGAGCCGCTCCACCGCGATGCGGGCGATCTCGCGGCGCACGGGGTCGAACGCGGAAACGATAACGGCCTCGGGCGTATCGTCAATGATTAGGTCAACGCCGGTGGCGGTTTCCAGGGCGCGGATGTTGCGCCCCTCGCGGCCGATGATGCGGCCCTTCATATCGTCGTTGGGCAGGTTGATCACGCTTACGGTGCTTTCGGCCACGTGGTCGGCCGCGCACTTTTGAATGGCCAGGGCAATGATGTTGCGGGCCTTTTTCTCGCCTTCCTCACGGGCGCGGGTTTCCAGCTCGCGCACCATGGCGGCGGCGGAGTGGTACGCGTCCTTCTGGATGCGGCTTACCAGCATCTGGCAGGCTTCGTCCTGCGTCATACCGGCGATGCGCTCCAATTCCGTTACCTGCTTTTGGCGGCTTTGCTCAACGTCCTCCTGCATCTTCTGCACGTCGTTTTGCTTTTGGGTAAGCTGCTCCTCGCGCTTTTCCAAAGCGTCCTGCTTTTTATCCAGCGCCTCCTCGCGCTGCAAAATGCGGCGCTCGCTGCGCTGCACCTCGGCGCGGCGCTCGCGGCACTCGCGGTCCAGCTCCGTCTTTAGGCGCAGCACTTCTTCCTTGGCTTCCAGAATGGTTTCCTTTTTCTTTTCATCTGCTTTGCGTTGCGCGTCCTCAAGCAGGTTTTTTGCATATTCCTCGGTACGGCCAATCTTTTTTTCGCCGGCCTGCTTGCGGTACGCATATCCGCCCGCAGCGCCCAGCGCGGCCGTGATCACAGCGATTAAAGCCGCTATGAATCCGTTTACCATGGCTTCCTCCCCTTTCCTTTTAGCGTGGCTTTCACATTCTTTTTTCGATTTCCGGGGGTGGCTTTCTCAAACAAAAAAGCCGGTGAGCAAAGCTCAAGCGGCTACCGTCCATTCGCTTTTCTGGCTGCGCGCAACAGCCCCCTGCGCGCTTGCAGGCGGGTATGCAAACGCGGCGCAGGAACGCCGCGCCGTTATGTTGCCTGCGCGCAAGGGCGCGGGGCATGCGCGAAACCATGTTCATATACCCATACAAAACGCCTGGGCGTTCTGGTAAGCAAAACCCGTAGCAGCGGCGCGAGCCGCGCGGGGGAAAGCCGGAAGGTGGGAATATATTTCGCAAAACAGCAGGGCACTCGCAGTAGGCGGTAAGCCCATGTAGCCGGGCGGTAAGCCCATGTAGCCGACTACCTTATTATAGACGCATCCCGGCAATGTGTCAATAAGGGAAAAACGCGCTGCGCATGCATTTGACACGCAGGAACCCATGAAGCTATAATGTTATGGAAAATCGAGGGAGGGAATGATGCGGTTGGTTTTTTCCAGCCTAACCTTTCTGCTGGTGTTTTTGCCCGTTACGGTGGGCTTGTATTTCCTATCCGCCAAAATCCGGTGGAGAAACACGGTGCTTTTGGCCGCCTCGCTAATATTCTATGCATGGGGCGAGCCGCTGTGGGTGTTTGGGCTGATAGGGCTTACGGCCCTGGTGTGGCTTGCCTCCGCAGGCGTGGCGAAGGCGCGCGCGGCCTGGGCGCGCGGGCTTTGGCTTGCGCTTGGCGTTGCGGGGCCCATGGCGGCGCTTGCCTATGTCAAATACGGCGCGTTTTTGCTAAAGCCCCTGCTGGCTCTTATCCATGTGGAGCTTGCGCCGGTACGCATGCCGCTGGGCGTATCCTTTTTCACGTTCCAAATCGTTACCTACGTGGTGGACGTGTACCGCAATCCGTCGCTCTTCCAAAAAAACCCGCTGGATTTGCTTTTGTATGTGAGCTGCTTCCCGCAGCTGGTCGCGGGCCCGATTGTGCGCTACCAGGACGTGGCTGCCGAAATGGGCTGCCGCGCCACCGCTATGGAGGACTTTACCTGCGGCATGAAGCGTTTTGCCTGCGGCCTGGGCAAAAAGGTGCTTCTTGCCAACGTTTGCGGAAAAATCGTCAGCGACGTTTTAAGCAACCAGGCGCTGTATGGGATGAGCGTGGCGGGCGGCTGGTACATGGCGGTGCTGTATTCGCTGCAAATTTATTTTGACTTTTCCGGCTATTCCGATATGGCGATCGGCATGGGCAGGATTTTTGGCTTCCATTATGCCGAAAATTTCAACTACCCCTATATGAGCAAAAGCATTGCGGAGTTTTGGCGCAGGTGGCATATCTCGCTGGGGACCTTCTTCCGCGAGTACCTTTACATTCCCATGGGCGGCAACCGCTGCTCCAGGCCGCGCCAGCTTATCAACCTGCTGGTGGTATGGGGGCTTACCGGCCTGTGGCATGGGGCCAGCCTCAATTTTGTGCTGTGGGGGCTATACTTTTTTGCGCTGTTGGCGTTGGAGCGCTTTGTGCTAAAGCCCGTTTTGCCAAGGCTGCCGGCGCTTTTTAGAGGCGTTTGCACGTATGCGCTGGTATTGGTTGGCTGGGTGATTTTCTATTTTACCGATACGGCGGAGATGGCGCTGTACTTGCAGTCGCTGGTGGGGCTTGGCCCAAACGGCGCGCTGCCGCTGGTTACGCCGGAGCTATGGATCGTGATCAATCAGTATTCCTGGTACCCGCTGCTTGCCTTTGCCGCCGCCTTCCCGCTGGCCCGCGCCATCCGCGCGGATGTGCTTAACCGGCTTGAGCCGCTGCATACGCTGTGGCTTACGGCGGTATTTGCGGCGTCCATCCTCATGATTGTGGGGCAGAGCTATAACCCGTTTATTTATTTCCGTTTCTAAAGGGGGCGAAGGGTATGAAGCAACGCCGTCGCGGCTCTTTTCTGGCGGCCCTGTGGTGGCTTGTCGGCTGCTTTTGCCTGGGCGTGCTGCTGCTATTGCTGGCGCCGCGCCAGGAGCGCTTTTCCGAACAGGAAAACCGTATGCTGGCGGGTTTTCCGTCCTTTAGCCCGCAGGCGCTGGCAAGCGGCGCGTTCTTTACCGGCGTGGAGGACTATCTTTCCGACGGCTTCTTTGCCCGGGCGGACGTGATAGAGGCGGCTGAAGCGTCCCTTGAGATGTTCAACCGCCAAACCGAGGAGCAGCGCCAGATGCAGCAGGAGGCCAAAACCAACGCGCTGCTGGCCGCCGACGCGGACGGCTCGCTCTGGGAGCAGGAGGAGGAAGCCTGGGATGAAGCCGGGGCCCGGGAAACGGAACCTGCCCAGCCCGCGCCAAGCGCCGCGCCTTCGCCTGTTCCTTCTGCCGCGCAGGCGGCTGCGCCTTCGCCAACCGTTGCGCCTTCGCCCGTTTCGTCGCCCGCGCCAAGCGCCGCGCCCTCGGCTGTTCCTTCTGCCGCGCAGGCGGCTGCGCCCTCGCCTGCGACAACCGCCGCGCCTTCGGCCGTTTCGTCGCCTGCGCCAAGCGCCGCCCCCTCGCCCACGCCAAGGGAGATCGTTCCCCTTAGCGAGGGCGAAGCCTACCGGCTGGAGCTGCTTGTGAGCGAAACAGAGGCCAGCACGGTCTATGAGTATTCCGCGGCGAATGTGATGACCTTTGCCAAAAGCCTCAACTACCTGAAAGCGCTGCTGCCTGCCGGCGGCGAGGTGCATTATTTGCAGCCGCCCGTGGCGGAGGTGGGGCGCAGGCTATCCGTGCGGAACTCCCGCTATATTGGCTGGCGCAGCGCCATGGAGGACGCGCTGGCCAGCCAGGTGGCGGATGGGGTGCATATCTACAATGTTCCGGAAATTTTGAACGCCCCGCTGGTGGACAAGCAGGATATTTACTATTATACCGATCACCACTGGACGCCGCTGGGAGCTTGGTACGCGGTTGAGGCCATTATGCGGCAGCGGGGCTATCCGGTTATCCCCTATGACGCATACGAGTACCAAAGCCGCATCATGCGGCGCGACCAGGTGGGCCGCGAGGATTGGCTCAACTTCCTTTATCCGCTCGCGCCCACGCACAGCTACGTGCTCACAAACCTTACGAAGGAAACGGAAATCGCCTTCATGAATTACAAATCCACCACCTACACCGGCTACATCAACAACACCCGCACGCCGTGGCGCAGGTTTACAAGCGGCTATGGCTCCCGGCGCAGGGCGCTGCTGATCAGCGATTCGTTTGGCAACGTGTTTTTGCCCTATTTGCTGCCCTATTATGGGGAGGTGCACATGACCGACCTGCGCGCCAGCTATTTTAAGCAGTCCGAGGCGGGGGGAACCTTTGCGGAATTGCTGAAATATCACCAAATCGACGATATCTACGTCGTGCTTTCCACCAGCAACGGCGTCAACTCCAAAAACAGCCTGGAGGTTATGTGGGACACCATAACGGCCGGAGGTGCGCAGCCATGAGCGAGAATGCTTCAAACGCGCGGTTTGTGCGCGCGGCGGTGCTGGCGTCGCTGCTGGCGGCGGGGCTGCTGGTGGCGGGCGTATGGCTGTATGTGACCGGCCAGCCGCAAAGGCTGCGCGCCCAGGCCCGGGACGCCGCCTTTGCGCGCGACTATGCCCAAATGCAGCAATGCCTCAACCGGCTGCAAGCCCATGCAGGCGAAGCCGCGTATTATGACGCGGTTTTGCAGGCTGCCGAAATTGCGGATTACAACGGCGATTACAGCCAGGCGCAGGCGCTGCTCGCGCAGCCCGCTGAAAGCGGGGACGAGGCGCTTGCCGCCCGGGCGCGGGCGCTTGCGCAGGCCTGTACCTACCATCAGGCGTTGAAGCTGTACGAGGAAGGCGAGTATGCCAGGGCCGCGCGCACGGCGGCAGGCGCGCGCGAATATGCGCCCGCCCTGGCGCTGTATCAGGCGGCGGAGAGCGCATACCAGGCCAGCCTGCCCACGCCAGCGCCCACGCCCATACCCACGCCGGCGCCCACAAGCGCGCCCGTTCAAACGCCCGCCGCAACCGCCGCTCCCACCGCCGCGCCCGCGCCGGCCCTGTGGGCGGATGGCCGCATCGCCACGGGCTTTGCGCACACCGTGGCGCTTATGGCTGACGGCACCGTGCGCGCCTTTGGCGATAATACCTATGGCCAAACGGAGGTGGACGGCTGGCGCAACGTGACGGCTGTGGCCGCCGGGGCCTATCATACCCTGGCCCTGACCGCGGACGGGCGGGTGCTGGCCTGCGGCGACAATACCTACGCCCAGGCCGACGCGGCTTTGTTCAGCGGCGTGAAGGCCATTGCCGCGGGCGACTATGATTCCTTCCTGCTGCTTTCCACGGGAGAGGTGCTTTGCACCGGCTATCACAGCTACGCTTTCCTGGAGGAGCTTTCTGGCGTGAGCGGGCTTTGGGCGGGCAGCTACGGCCTGGTTGTGGAAACGGCCGATGGGCTGCATGCGTCGCATAGCGGCCTAATGCCGGATGCGCGGTGCGTATCCGTGGCCGTTTCGCGCGGCTATGCCATCGGCGTGGACGCGCAGGGCCGCGCCGTTGCCACCACGGAGCTGGTTCCCCAATGGACGGATGTAGCCCGCGTGAGCGCCGGGGAAAACGCCGCCCTTGCCCTGACGCGGGATGGGCGGGTGCTCGCGCATGTGTTTGACAAGGCATGCCTGTGCGATTTTGATTTTGAACAGCCCGTGCTGGCCCTGAGCGCGGGCGCGAACCACTATGCCTTTGTGCTGGCGGACGGCACGCTGGAGATCCGCTATGCAAACGGGCAAAAGGAGCGCTATCCCTTATAACAAAAAAACAACCGCCGCGCCGAACCCGTGTAGGGAACCGGCGCGGCGGCGGAAGGGCGGCAAAACGCTGCGCGCCAGTTACGCGCTAACGGAGGGCTTCTCCTTCAGGGGCGTCGCGACATTTTGGGGCTTGGGCACATGGAACTCGCAGCCCTGGTTATAATATACCTTTTCCGGCGGGGTTTCCAGCTCCTCGGGGTGGCGCAGGCAGCGCTTCATCACCGCAAACAGCTTGGCGAATACCGCGCCGCCGCACACGCGCTCGTCCACAGTAACGCCCACGGGCAGCGTGCACCTGCGAATCACGTTGCCGCCCACATCCACGCCGTAGCCGCGCTGCGGCGTGCCCAGCGCGAAGAACGCGCTCGTATTGCCAAAGTTATAGATATGGTGGTACACGCGCATCAGCCCAATAGAGGCGTTGTTGGTGATGAACATGCTGGTGTGGAAGGGCAGCGCGTCCAGCAGCGCCTTGGGAATCAGGCCGTAGCGGTCCAAAAGCTTCACAAGCGCCACAAACACGGTTGCCACGCCGGGCACCAGCAGCACGCCCTTGGCCAGCTTTAGGGCAAAGCCGGCGGTTTCCGGCTTGCGGTTTTTCTCGATGGCTTCCTTTACGCGCGCGCTTACGTCATAGATCGTGTCGCTGGGGTCGAAGAAAATTTTTACGGCGTTTTCCTCAATGCTGCCGTCCTCGGTGTCCATCAGCAGGGTAAAGCTGGCGGTAAGCTCCTTACGGTTGTAAAACTGCTTGTTCATGATAAAGCGGTTTACCTCCGGCACCTGGGAAATCCCGCGAATGAAGCTGGCGATCAAAATCTCCATAAAGGTGATTTTGACGCCCTCGCGGCTTTTTTGCGCAATATAGCGCATCAGGGGTTCATATTCCACGTCGTAATCCAGGAATACCTGCGCGTCGCAGCGCATGGGCATTAGGTACGGGGTAATCTGCACGATGGGATCCACATCGCGCACCCGTTTGCCTTCGGGGCGGTGTCCAAACATGGCGTTCCTTCCTTTCTGTCGCGGGGCGCACGGCGCCGCGCTTATATGCTGGGCAAGGCGCGGCCATGCTGGAAACGAATCATGACGGTATGGATGAAAAAAGGGATGGGCGATACGGCCACGCATACCCATCTCATTTTAGCCCACTGCGCAGCGGAAAGTCAAGCAGGCTGGATGGCGGGCAGCGGGAGCGGATTAGTTAGAAAATATTGTAATATACCGCGTTTCGTATAGGGGAATGCAGTACCCCGACAGCTCGTCATAGACGTCCAGCTGGTTAAGGTTGCCAAGCAGCAGCAGCGCCCCGTCCATATCCTCTTCAAACGCGGCCCTGCCCCCGGGCAGGCAAACGGCGCCGCCGTACAGCTCCGCGATGAAGCGGTCCTCGTCGGCCCAGTCCGTCAGCGCTTCGCCCGCCTCATCCATTTCATTATATTGAATGTACATATGCGTGCCCGCGTAGTCCTCGCGCGTAAGCGTTTCCATCATCGCCACCTGGTAATGGTGCGGGTTTTCCGCCGTGGCGATGGTTATGCAATCGGCCCCTATGCCCATTAGGCACAGCGCCGCGGCCAGGCCGGTAAGCAGGCCGCGCCAAAGCCGCGCCCGGCCATGCGGGCAGCCGCTCCAAAGCGCTTGCAGCATAAGGCCCATAAGCATGCATAGCGCCGTATAGCTGGAAAAGATGTACCAAAACTTTTTGAAGCCGGAAAAGGAGAACAGGATGGGCGGCACAAGCATCCAAAGCAGACAGCCAATGGCATGGGAACGCGTTTTGGCGGGAAGCCTGCGCTTTTCCCCGGCGCATTTGAAGCAGGCATACGCGGCGGCGCATAACGCCGCGCCCGCCATAAACCGAAGGTCGGTAAGCAGATAGCGGAAATATGCAAGCGGCCCCTCCGTGTCGGCGGAAAGCATGCGCGCGGTAATATCCACGCTTACCGTTCCGCTAAGAAAGGCCATGCCGTCGCGCATATACCTGGCGATCGCCCAGGGCAGCACAGGCGCAAACCCGGCCGCAAGCAGCAGCAGGGCCCTTTTCCAGGTAAGCTCCCTTATGCGCCCCGTGCATGCCAGGTACAGCAGGCAGATTGCGGGAATGCACAGCGCGTGCCAGCTCTTGGTCATGAAGGCCAGCGCGAAGCACAGCGCGCTGCCATAGAACCAGCGAAAATCATGATCGCTGCTGAACATTAGCAGCATGGACGCGGTAAAAAACAGCTGATAGAGCGCGTCCGGGTCGCCGTTGCGGGAGTAATGCCCCGCGATGAGCACGTTAATAGCGGCAAGGCTGCCAGCAAACGCCAGCGAGGCCACGCTGCCATGGTTCTTTTTTAACCATAGCGCGCCTATGGCCAGCATCAGTAAGCTGGCCAGCGCGCTGGGCAGGCGTATGGCCGCCAGGGTAAAGCCAAACAGCTTAAAGCTTAGCGCGATCGCCCACATGCTTAACGGCGGCTTTAGGTTAAAGTAGTCCGTTTCCCCAAAATATGTGTTTACCAAATAATCGCCGTTGACCACCATTTCGTAGGCATTTACGGCATGGCGCAGCTCGTCGTACATTTCAACCCAGGCGGATTCCAAATTGCCAAACAGCAAAAAGCCCGCCGAGGCAAGCAGCAGCACAAGCGCCGCGCCATATGCCGCGGCGGCGAGCCGCCGCCTGCGCTTTGAGGGCTGTCGCCCTTCCATTTGCATGCTTATTCCTCCCAAAACAATGAAGTAAGCCATTTTGTGTGAGTATAGCATTGGAAATGCGCGCTGTCAATCCATGGGAATGGAGGATAAGCCGGATAGCCGCCAACCGGGGCTGGGCGGCTATCCGCGTAAAAACGCCAGTATTTCGTTCTTTTTTGCGCATGCATCCTGATAGCCAAGCCCGTACTGTGCCCGGAGGATCTCCGCGCGCTTTTCCATGCGGCCTACATGAATGCGGCGGCTGGGGCACAGCGCCAGCGCGCGCCCCGCCGCCTGCGCCGCCTGCACATGGCGAAGCGCTGCATTGTAGCTTTCGTGCCTGTGCTCGCTGGCGCGCACAAAGGCCGGGTAGCGGCGGTACATCGCGCGGATGGCGGCAATGGCCCTGTCCGGCTGCTTCACAAAGCCGTGCGGCTGGGTGAGCACTACAATGTTACGCGTGTAGCCCATGCTTTCAAATGCCCGCAGGGGGATGCTGTCCGCCGTGCCGCCGTCCAGATACAGCCCGCCGCCCAGCCTTACTGCGCGCGATACCAGCGGCATGGAGGCGCTTGCGCGCAGGATATCCAGGCAGCGGGCCCTGTCCTGCGCGGGCAGGTATTCGGCCCGCCCCGTTTCCATATTGGTTACACAAGCGAAAAAGCGCGTCTTGCTTTGGCAAAACGCGTCAAAATCGAAGGGATCCAAATGGAAGGGAATGGCCTCATAGCTGAATTTGCGGCCCACCAGTTCGCCGGTCAGCGCAAGCGAGCGCAGGCTCATAAAGCGCCAATCAGCGCAGTACCTGGTCATATAGCGAATGTTGCGTCCGCGTTGGCCCGCCACATAGCTGGCCCCGTGGATGGCTCCAGCCGATACGCCCATAACGCCGTCTACGCGCGCCTGCCAGTCCATCAGCGCGTCCAGCACGCCGGCGGTATAGACGGCGCGCATCGCGCCGCCCTCCAGCACCAGGCCGGTCATGCCCTTGCCCGCGCGCCCGCGTTGATGCGGTCTATCAGCGCGCACACCTGCCCCAGATCGCTCAGGCGGTGCTTTACCACGCCCGCCAGGCTTTCGTTATAGGGCAGCAGGTCGGGAATCATCACGCTTACGCACCCGGCGGCGGTCAGGCTGCGCAGGCCGTTCAGGCTGTCCTCCACGCCCAGGCAGTCGCCCGGCGCAAGGCCCAGCCTGCGCGCCGCCTCCAGGTAGATATCCGGCTCGGGCTTGCTGCGCCCGCCCTCCGCGCCGCACACCATCGCGTCAAAGCAATTTTGCATAAGCGGCAGGCGGGCCATGTACTTTTCCACAATGGGGCGCGCGGTGCTGGTAGCCAGCGCCCGGCGCACGCCCCGCGCCTTTAGGCCCTCCATACAGGCCAAAAGCCCCGGCTTCACGGGCAGCCCGTCCGCGAGGGCAATTTGCAGCAGCTCCTGGTGAAACTGGCGCATGATTTCCTCATAGGGGAAGGCTGGGCCAAAGGTATCCGCCAGGATGCGGCGGCTCAGCTCCTGGGTGCAGCCCAATATGCTTATGTACAGCTCCGGCGAAAACGCGTAGCCGCGCTGGGCGCAGGCCCGTATCATAATCTCCCGGCCAAGCCGCTCGGTATCCAAAAGCACGCCGTCCATATCAAACAACACGGCCTGAATCATAGCATCCTCCCTTAGGCCCGCTTGCCGCCCGCGGCGGCGCGCAATAGCTGCACCGTGCGCGGCGTAACAAGGGTATACACCACGGCCATAAGGATGGAGCTTGCAAACCTGAGCGCGATCGCGCCCGCGGTGAGCGCCACCGGGTAATGGAAAATAAGCCCGTCCACCCACAGGGCCACGGTATTAAGCGCCGTAACCGCCAGGCTGCTTGCCAGCACAATCCCCGCCGTTTGCTTCAGGCTAAGCTGGAAGCCGCGCTTTTGCGCATACAGGCCAACCATCAGGCCGCGTACCATACCGGGCAAAATCCACATGAGGGTGGTAACGCTAAGCCCATAGGTGAGCAGCTGGTTGAGCAGCCCGCCCAGCGCGCCCACAATCAGGCCGTCCGCCCAGCCGTACAAAAGCGCGGATACCAAAATGGGAAACGAGGCGAAGCTCAGCTTCAATACCCCCAGATTGACCGAATACAGGCTTAGTACCGTATAAATGGCGATCAGTACGGCGTTGGTTACCAGGCGGCGCGTGTTCATATTCATGGCATTCCCTCCTGTTTTTGGTTAGTCCCCGCAAAGTATCTCCATGCCGGCGCATAGCCCGTCCACTGCGGCGGACACAATGCCCCCCGCGTAGCCCGCTCCCTCGCCCAGGGGGTACAGGCCCGCGACGGGGCTTTCGCGCCGCGCGTTGCGCAAAATCCGCACCGGCGCGGAGGAGCGCGTTTCCGGCCCGGTAAGCAGCGCGTCCGGGCAGTCGAAGCCCTTGAGGCGCTGGCCCAGCTTGGGCAGAGCCAGGCATAGGTTCTGGATCACAAAGTCCGGCAGAAAGCCCCGCATATCGCCCAGGATAACGCCGGGGCGGTAGGTGGGGGCGACGCCGCCAAGCCGGGCGGTTGCGCGGCCGGCAAGCAAATCGCCCACGCGCTGGCACGGCGCTTTCAGCGAGCCCGAGCACGCGTAGGCCGCGCGCTCGATGCGGCGCTGCAATTCCATGCCCGCCAGGGGATGCTCGCCGCCAAAATCCTTTGGCGAAACGCCCACGAGCACGGCGGCGTTGGCGTTGCGGCCGTTGCGGGCATGCAGGCTCATGCCGTTTACGTTAATGCCCCCGGCCTCGCTGGAGGCGTTAATCACCTGGCCGCCGGGGCACATGCAAAAGGTGTACACGCCGCGCCCATCCGGCGTGGGCACGTTCAGCTTGTATTCCGCAGGCGGCAGCGCCGCATGCCCCGCCCACGGGCCGTACTGCGCCCGGTCAATCTCCCGCTGCAAATGCTCTATGCGCACGCCTATGGCAAAGGGCTTGGGCTGCATGGGCAGGCCAAGCGCGCTCAGCCATTCGTAGGTGTCGCGGGCGCTGTGGCCTATGGCCAGGCACACCGTGTCGCAGGCGATTTCGTCCTCCTGCCCGTTTGCGGCAATCCGCGCGGCCCGCACCCTTCCATCCTTGATGGCAAGGCCGGTCAGCCGCGCGCCAAAGCGCGCCTCCCCGCCCAAGTCGGTCAGGCGGCGGCGTATCTGCGCCAGCACGCGCCTAAGCTCGTCCGTGCCGATATGCGGGCGCTGCGCGGTAAGGATTTCCTCCGGCGCGCCGCAGCGCACAAGCGTGCCCAGCACCGTGCGGATGTGCGGGCTGTTGAGCCCGCAGGTGAGCTTGCCGTCGCTGAACGCGCCCGCGCCGCCCTCGCCAAACAGCACGTTGCTCTCCGCAAGCAAAAGCCCGGTTTGCTCCAGGGCCTCCACATCGCGCGCGCGCTCCTCCACAGGGCGTCCGCGCTCCAAAAGGATGGGCCGCGCGCCGCGCGTCGCCAGCGCCAGCGCGCAAAACAGCCCGGCCGGGCCCGCGCCCACCACAACGGGGCGGGGCCGGCCGGCGGGCCAGGGCGGCAGGGAGAGCGAAAATACATCCGGCGTTGCCGCCGCAGGATGGCCCGCAACCACCGCAACCTGGTTGGGTTTGAAGCGCTGCGCGACGCGCGCCTCCTCCCGCTCGTCCGCGCCGTCAAGCGTAACGTCCGCCGTAAGGGAAAAGCGCACGCCTCCATGCCCGCGCGCGTCCACGCTGCGCTTCACCAGCCTTACGTGCGCAATGCGCGCTTCCGCCACGCGCAGGCGCTGGGCGCATAGCCGCCTGAGCGCCGCCTCGTCAAAGGCGAGCGCGTCGTCCGGCGTTAAAACCAACTGATGCAACCTGAGCATGCTAAGCGTTCCCCCCTACGTCAGTTTGAATGAATCGCGCCTATCGTATCATAACCCGCGCGGCTTTACAAGGGATAAATAAGGCGCGCGGAGGGGGCGGCGCGGGTATGGGGCCCCGGGCATGGAACCCTGTAAGCAACGGGCTTTGCAAGCTTGCCAAAGCAGCCGTTTCGTTCTATAATAATACGAATTGTGCGCTTTTTACCGTTTGTTACCATAATGTCAGGGAAGAAAACCGTGCAAAAGCGGATTCTTTGGCATGGCGCGTCAAATTAAAAAGCTGGCGGCAATGGGAGGGCTTGTAAATGAAGCAAAAGACCTGGTTGCGAAGGGCAATGGCGGCGGCCTTGGCATTCCTAACGGCGATGGCCCTGTTGATGGACTTTGCGCCCAATGAGATCAACCGGCTGGACGTATACGGCCTGACCGGCTACCTATATAAGCTGCTGCATATTATCCGCCTAACGGCAGAAAAAAACGCGATCGTCTTTCCGCTGCTTTGGGCGGCGCTTGCCTGTGCCTATAACCATTGCTTTTTCCGGCGCGGCGCGCGCTGGGGCGGGCATGCGCTATCGGCCCTGCTTGCGGGGCTAATGCTTCTTTCCCGCTGCGTAGGGGTGAGGGGCATGCTGCCATGGCGCGAATGCCGGGATTTGGGCGGTACGATTGCGGTAATGTGGAGCAACGCGGACCAGCTGATCAAAAGCGCGATATTCCTAATAGGCGCATGGGCTGGCTGCGTGGCGATGATACACGGGCTCGAGGCATTTGCCCAAAAGTTTGCGGGGGATACGCAATGCCTGTCGCTGCGTCATCCGTTTTTAACGCCGCTGGTTGTGATGGCGCTTGTATGGCTGCCGCAGCTGGTGATTCGCTATCCGGGCGTGCTGCATTTTGACACGGGCTGGACCATCAATGAGTATTTGGGTATTTTTCCCCTTACAACCCATCATACGCCGTTCTTTACGATTGCCAGCGGATGGCTGTTCTCCCTGGGGAAGCAGCTTGGAGGCGCCAAAATTGCCATGCTTTTGATGACGCTGATTTTAATGGCGTGCATGCTATGCGCTTTAGCCCATGCGCTCAGCACGGCCCAGCGGCTGCGCGTTTCCAAAAAATTGGGCTATGGAATGCTGGCTATATTCTGCCTTCAGCCTATGTACAGCCACTATGCCACCTGGGTTAGCAAGGATTCCTTCTACACCGCCGCCCTATTGCTTACCATAACGCAAATGATTGTGCTGTGCATGGGAAGCCCCGCAACCGCCCCCAGCCTGAAGGATTTGCTGCTGCTTGCCTTTGGCGGAACAATGGCGGTTCTCACACGCAAAAACGGCCTTTATGTCATTTTCGCGAGCATGCTTTGCGCGGCGGCGGCGCTGCTGGCAAGCCGCCGCCGCAAGGCGGGCCTGGCGGTTGCAGGGTGCCTGGCCGTTACGCTTGCGTTATCCCAGGCGGTCACGGGCGCGCTGCTTGCCGCCTATGATTTTGAGCCCGGCAGCCGGCGCGAAGCATTCTCCGTGCCGTTTCAGCAAACGGCGCGCGTGGCGCTGCTCCATGGCGAAGAGCTGACTTTGCAGGAACGGCAGGTTATACAGGCCGTGCTGGATATCGAAACGATCACAAAGGAGTATGACGCCGAATTGGCGGACCCTGTAAAGGAAACCTTCCACGACGAGGCCCCGTCGCAGGCATTAACCAACTATCTGCGTTTGTGGCTCCGCCAGGCCCTGCGCTATCCCGTGGAATATGTGGATGCGTCCGTTAACCTCAGCCGGGAGCTGTACGACCCTACGCTGCAGGAAATCGAGTTTTACGAAAAATCGTCCTTCCACAACCTTGACGGCGACGAGGTGGCCCCTAGGCACAAGGAATCGCCCTTTTATATGCTTAACGAAACGCTGATGGAGTTTTACTACATGGCGGCGGCGGTGCTAAGCGTCAACCTGGGGCTATGCACCTTCTTAGCGCTGATGGCGGGCTATCTGTTGCTACGCTCCCGCGGGCTGCGCCTGCGGGCCGTCGCCTGCCTGCCGGTTTACCTTACCATGGCTGTGATACTCCTATCGCCCATAACGGAAACGCGCTATGGGTTGCCCATCTGCCTGGGCCTTCCCCTGATGCTCGCCCTGCTGACCTTTCCCTGCGGCGACGGCTTGCCCATGGAACAAAATCTTTAAGAACCCATCGACAAATCCTCGCTATAACGCTAAAATAGACCGGTAAGCAATGCCAACACAAAGCTTGGCACGTTAAGGAGGCTCCCTATGACCGTTCGCACCCGGTTCGCACCCAGCCCCACGGGCTACCTGCATCTGGGCGGCCTGCGCACCGCCCTGTATACCTACCTGTTCGCCAAAAAGAACGGCGGCACGTTTATCCTGCGCATTGAGGATACCGATCAGGAACGCGAGGTTCCGGGCGCGGTGGAACTGATTTACCAAAGCCTGCGCCAGGCGGGGCTTTGCTACGACGAGGGCCCGGACGTGGGCGGCGATTACGGCCCCTACATTCAAACCCAGCGCCGCGACACGTATCTGCCCTATGCTATGCAGCTGGTGGAGAGCGGCGCGGCCTACCCCTGCTTTTGCACCAAGGAGGAATTGCAGGCCCGGCGCGACGCGGCCACGGCCCGCGGCGAGCAGTGGAAGTACGATAAGCATTGCCTGGGCATTCCCAAGGAGGAGGCCCTGCGCCGCATGCAAAGCGGCGAGCCCTTTGTGATTCGTCAAAACATACCGCTCACAGGCACGGCAAGCTTTGACGACGCCCTTTACGGCCATGTGGAAGCGCCCTGCGATACCCTGGACGACAACGTGCTCATCAAGGCCGACGGCCTGCCCACCTATAACTTTGCCAATGTCATTGACGACCACCTCATGGGCATTACCCATGTGATGCGCGGCACCGAGTATTTAAGCTCCGCGCCCAAGTACAACCTGCTGTACGAGGCCCTTGGCTGGCAGCCGCCCATCTACATTCACCTAAGCCCCGTGATGAAGGACGCCAGCCGCAAGCTTAGCAAGCGCTACGGCGACCCCAGCTTTGAGGATTTGCTCGCCCAGGGCTATGTGAAGGACGCGATTATCAACTTCATCGCCCTGCTGGGCTGGTGCCCGGATGTGAAGAAGTACGGCGATAAGGAATTTTTTACCATGGACGAGCTGGTTGAAGCGTTCGATGTGAGCGGGCTAAGCAAGTCCCCCGCCATTTTTAACACCGAAAAGCTTTTGTGGTTCAACCATGAGTATATCGCCCGCATGCCCTTTGAGGATTACCTGGCCATGGCTACCCCGTGGTTTGACAAGGCGCTCAAGGGGAAGAATATCGATTACCGCCGCCTGGCCGAGCTGATGCACACCCGCACGGAGCTGTTTTCAAACGTGCCCGATCAGGTGCGCTTCCTGGCCGAGCTGCCGCAGTACGACGCGGCCCTGTACACCCACAAAAAGATGAAGACCGATCCCGCCGTGGCGCTTACCGCCCTCACGCTGGCCCGCCCCGTGCTGGCCCAGCTTGACGATTTTGGCGAGGATAGCCTCAAGGAAGCCCTCATGGGCCTGGCCGCCGCCAACGGCATGAAAACCGGCCAGATGATGTGGCCCGTGCGCACGGCCCTCAGCGGCCTTGCCTCCACGCCTGGCGGCGCGACCGAGATCGCCTACCTGATTGGCAAGGAGGAAACCCTGCGCCGCATCGATAAGGGCATTGAAATGCTTAAGGACGCGAAGTAAGCCGATATGGGGCAAGGAGGTACCCGATGTGAGAGCGTGCCTGCGGGGCGTTAAGAAAAACTGGCATTGGATTTTCTTTGGCTTTGTTGCTCTGCTTACGGTAGGCATGGATGTCACGCAGGATATTTATTCAACCACAAAGCTGCGCCCGCTGGATATAGCCACGGTGTTTTCCCTTTTCTTCTGTTTTACCAACGGCCGGCCCCTGGCGCGCCTATGAAATCAGCCCTGACGATATTCCATAACGAAGCTACTATCTACGATGATGAAGAAGGAGAGAGGATTTATGCAGGAGCGTCCCGCCTATAACCCGGAGAAAATTGAGGCCAAATGGCAAAAGCGCTGGGAGGAAAACGGCGTGTTCAACGCCGAGTTTCCCAGCGACAAGCCCAAATATTACTGCCTGATCGAGTTCCCCTATCCCAGCGGCAACGGATTGCACGTGGGGCATCCGCGCTCCAACACGGCGCTGGATATCATCGCCCGCAAGCGCCGCATGGAAGGGTATAACGTGCTCTATCCCATCGGCTACGACGCCTTTGGCCTGCCTACCGAGAACTTTGCCATCAAAAACAAGGTGCATCCCGCGGCGGTCACCCAAAAGAATATCGACCATTTCCGCGAGCAGCTCAAGCGCCTGGGCTTCAGCTTTGATTACACCCGCGAGGTCAACACCACCGACCCCAACTACTATAAATGGACGCAGTGGATTTTTTTGAAGCTGCTGGAAAAGGGCCTGGCCTATAAGGCCGAAATGCCCATCAACTGGTGCACGGGCTGCAAGTGCGGCCTGGCGAACGAAGAGGTTGTGGGCGGCGTGTGCGAGCGCTGCGGCAGCCAGGTGGTGCGCAAGGTGAAAAGCCAGTGGATGCTCAAAATTACCGATTACGCCCAAAAGCTGCTGGACGGCCTGGATCACGTGGACTTTATTGACGCGGTAAAAACCCAGCAGCGCAACTGGATTGGCCGCAGCGAGGGCGCGGAGGTGGACTTCCGCATCGCCGGCAAGGAGGATAAGCTGCGCGTGTACACCACCCGGCCGGACACGCTGTTTGGCGCTACCTACATGGTGGTAAGCCCCGAACATCCCATGATTGAGAAATACCGGGACGATATCCGAAACTTTGACGCGGTGATGGCATACCGTGCCGAGGCGGCCAAAAAAAGCGATTTTGAGCGCACCGAGCTTGCCAAGGACAAAACCGGCGTGCAGATTGACGGCCTGCGCGCGGTAAACCCCGTAAACGGCAAGGAAATTCCCATCTGGGTAAGCGATTATGTGCTTATGAGCTACGGCACCGGCGCGATTATGGCCGTGCCCGCGCACGATACCCGCGACTGGGAGTTCGCCTCCAAGTTTGGCATTCCCATGATTGAGGTGGTCGCGGGCGGCGATATCGTCAAGGAAGCGTATACCGATATCGTGGACGGCGTGATGGTTAACAGCGGCTTCCTTGACGGCCTGCGCGTGAAGGAGGCCAAGAAGCGCATTATCGACTGGCTTGCGGAAAACGGCCTGGGCGAGCGCAAGGTCAATTACAAGCTGCGCGACTGGGTGTTCAGCCGCCAGCGCTATTGGGGCGAGCCCATCCCCGTGGTGCATTGCCCGCATTGCGGCGCGGTGCCCGTGCCCGAAAGCCAGCTGCCCGTTATGCTGCCCGACGTGGAAAACTACGAGCCTACCGATAGCGGCGAAAGCCCCCTGGCCGCCATGACCGACTGGGTAAATACCGCCTGCCCGCGCTGCGGCGGCCCCGCCAAGCGCGAAACCGATACCATGCCCCAGTGGGCGGGCTCCAGCTGGTATTTCCTGCGCTACTGCGACCCGCATAACAACAAGGAATACGCCAGCCAGGAGGCGCTGGACTACTTTATGCCCGTGGACTGGTACAACGGCGGCATGGAGCACACCACGCTGCACCTTTTGTACAGCCGGTTCTGGCACCTGTTTTTGCACGACCTGGGCGTGGTAAAGGCCCCCGAGCCGTACCAGAAGCGCACCAGCCACGGCATGATCCTGGGCGAGAACAACGAAAAGATGTCCAAATCCCGCGGCAACGTGATCAATCCCGACGATATCGTGAACGAGCTGGGCGCGGACGCGTTCCGCCTGTACGAGATGTTCATGGGCGCGTTTGACCAGGCCATCCCGTGGAGCACCAACGGCGCGCGCGGCTGCCGCCGCTTCCTGGACCGCGTATGGCGGCTGATGGATATGGTCAAGGACGGAAACGGCTATTCCAAGGCCCTTACGCCCCTGATGCATGAAACCATCAAAAAGGTGGGCGAAGATTACGAGGCCATGAAGTACAATACGGCCATCGCCGCCATGATGAGCCTTGTGAACGAGTTCTACGCCGCCGGCGGCTGCACCCGGGACGAGTTGCGCACGCTCATCCTGCTGCTTTCGCCCGTGGCCCCGCATATCTGCGAGGAGATGTGGGAGCAGATGGGCTTTGGCAGCGAGCTGGCCCGCGAGCCCTGGCCCAAGTACGACGAGGCCGCCATGAAGCGCAGCGAGGTGGAAATTGGCGTGCAGGTAAACGGCAAGGTGCGCGGCCGCATCATGGTTTCGCCCGACATGACCCGCGAGCAGGCCGAAAAGGAGCTGCCCGCGCGCGAGGACGTGCGGCAGATCGTGGGCGGCAAGGCCATTGCGAAGGTGATCTTCGTGCCCGGCAGGCTGTGCAATTTGATTGTGAAATAAGGGCGGGACGGGGCTTCCCCGATATTGGCCGGCGGAAAAGCTCGCCTGCGGCGATCTTTTCCGACGAAACAGGGTTCACCTGCGCCTGCGGCGCGGCCGGTGAACCCTGCAAGGAAACCTTGCTACGCAAGGCTTCCGGCCCCACCGCGCATGTCGCTGGGGCCGGATTACACTTGGAGGTTGAGGGAGGGAAGCGGTGGCCCT
>ENA-UOJG01001900-UOJG01001900.1-human-gut-metagenome-genome-assembly--contig:-C47-NODE-1900-length-19843-cov-7.308217_pt1 | contig 19843 bp, 21 predicted proteins | sample MGYA00242340_ERZ723887 | MGnify/ENA metagenome assembly ERZ723887 | reverse complement strand
TCGTTTACAACGTCAACGCACGGCTTTCACAGCTTCTTATTAAGACTGAGAACAACGCGGTTACTAAGTATGTTTACGGATTAGGTCTGATTGGTGAGGAAACAAGCGGTAACTTTAAGACTTACCACTTTGACTACCGCGGAAGCACTGTTGCGATAACCGATAGCAACTGCAACATTACAGATACCTTTACTTACGATACCTATGGCAAGCTGAAATCTAGAACCGGCACTACTAAGACGCCTTTCCTTTACAATGGTAGGGATGGGGTTATGTATGAGGATGATACCGGGCTTATCTATATGAGGGCGAGGTATTATTCCACAGCGTTACGCAGATTCGTTAATGCGGATAAGGTGCATGGGGATATTTCTAATGCGCTTACGCTGAATAGGTATTCCTATGTTAATGGCAATCCGGCGGTCAATGTTGATCCGCTTGGGTTGAGCGCGGAACGAGGAAATGTTTCTACAGGTAAGTTCAATACAATTGATTTAGGATATGGGAATGTTGACTTTGGCAATTACTGCACTGATATTTTAATGTGCAGTGCTGTACTATCACCAATTGTAAAAACCACCAATAACACAAAATACCAACCAATTGTTTACACATACAAATATACAAGCGGCATCTTCTTGTGGAAGAAAGAAAATACAGGATATGTTTACTTTTACCGAAATATCGATAGAGATTATTTCGATTCTGACTCTTTTACTTATCCTGATGGGTTTAACGAAAAAACAGATTTGCTCATTGCAGATTTAACTAACCAACAGAATCCTAATCTTATGGCATATCAAGCCCAAAAAGTAAAATCAAAGTATCGTGATGATATTATTGATATTATGTTACAATATGATAAAGATTATGATACGAATTGGGAAAGAACCAAAAAGTCGTTACAAGATGAGTGGAAAGCACATAAAGCATATGCCCTCTTTGCCAAATCAGCTCAGGATGTTGATTTTGATAACGCAGAGGAAGGCAAGGGCTTTTGGTACTTTACTGAAAAGGCTTTAAATCGCGGACTTAATAAACTAAAAGAGTTATTTTAACTTAATACGGGAATATGCGTTACAATTTAGGCTATCGTCAAGGAGACAACATCATGAGATTAAGCGAAAAGATTTATAAGTGGATTCATACAATATATTTTATACAGAACGTCATCGATCTATGGAGATTATTCTATTTCTTTATCCTAACTGCTGCTGTATGCAATATGAGTCCATTTGAAGATACACCATTTGAAAACACACTGTTAGAGGTGGCAGGCTTTTTAGTAATCAACTTTCTTTTTGCTACTTTGCAATGTGCATTTATTGTGACATATATTCTAACGTTGTTTAAAAAGTATAAGCCTTTTTTAGTAACTTCTGTTGTTGATTTTGCGGTATATGTATTGACACATATAGTGGGTACATATATATCACTTTCTATCGGATCATATCCATTTGTCCTTGAATACTTATTTGATGTTTTACACACTATATGCTTTATTGTGATGATAAAAAGTTATATTAATAGAAATCGAACTACTTTATCCACCTAAGTATAAGTTTGAGACCTATTATGACGTTAGAACGGTAGCCACAACCTCCAAAATTAAAAGAATTATACAGTTCTATCAGTGTACCATCTGAATCATATAGTACCGACTTGGCTCTTGTGGGCGTGATAATAGCAGCTGGAGTAGTTGTGGGAATGGCAGCAGCTTCACCAGGTGGACTAAATGCATATATGAGGAGTACTTTGACGGGTTAACGTATTATTTATTATACTGAGGTGCTGTTTATGACGAAACGAGCTAAGATTATTATCACAATCATCCTTGTATTCCTTTTTGCCCCTTGGCTTGTTAAAACAGGGATAGATACTGTTAATGAAATCAGGCTTAATAATAGTTTACTTGTTTATGAAGTTCCTGCGGATTTGTGCAAACCCATTTTCGGTGTCACAGTCGAAGAGTTTTTTGAAACTGAGTTTGACTATAACGATTATTTTACTGATGATATCCGTACATACTCGAAAATTGATAGAAAAGGCAATTTAATTCTGAGAATTACAGAGGAGCAAAGGCAAGGCATTATTGATTTTTCATATGACGGATGGGACTTAATGTGGTCAATCGGAATCCCATCCGGAATCACATATTTGATTGAGGATGAAGAAATTGAAGTTGCTCCTGACCTATCAAGCGTAACTATCAATTGCTATAAGGATGATGTTACATCCAAATGTTATACAGCGTTTGTGGGAATGTCAATGATTCCTCGGGTTCAATTACTGAACGGAGTTGAACCGGAATCTATAACATTCGACTTAATTATCAAAGACGCTTTAACTGGAAAGGTTGTATATTCCAGTGCTTGGCCCGACTGCGAAATCACTGTATATCAGGACACATTTGACCTTAGCGAACGACCGCAGGAATCAAATGAATAACAGCACTAAATTATATGTAAGATTAGTTTTTAAAAATCTAAATACTGATATCCGGCTTGAAGTCTGCAAATTGCGGGCTTCAAGCCGGCAATTCACAATTCTGCCAACAGGCTGACAGTAGCAGGAACAAGATACTACGCCTACGACGTTGAGGAAACAAGGATAAAGACCCAGAAGGGTGAAGATACAACCGAGTTCGTTTACAACGTCAACGCAAGGCTTTCGCAGCTTCTTATTAAGACTGAGAACAATGCGGTTACTAAGTATGTTTATGGCTTGGGTCTGATTGGTGAGGAAACAAGCGGTAACTTTAAGACTTACCACTTTGATTACCGCGGAAGCACTGTTGCTATTACAAATGCAAGCGGCACTGTAACCGATACTTTTGAGTATGATACCTATGGTAAGCTGACAGCTCATTCCGGTTCTAACAATACACAGTTCTTATATAATGGTAGAGATGGTGTGCTGACCGAAGACAACGGGCTTATCTACATGAGGGCGAGGTATTACAGCCCCACTCTTAGACGGTTTGTTAATGCGGATAAACTCCATGGGGATATTTCTAATGCGCTTACTCTGAATAGGTATTCCTTCTGCAATGGTGACCCCGCTAATGGCATTGATCCTACTGGATTCGTCAAAGAGAGAGGTAACGTTTCCACAGGCAAGTTTTACATGGTAACTTTGGCGGACGAGTATGTAGACTATTCAGTAGCTTCACATCTTGTCTCGAGTGTAAATTATGATCAAGCTATTTATGGTGGATATATATCTGCAAATTTGGCTGCTATAGATTTTGCAAAGAATTATTATAAATCTGGAATGTACGTGAGATTTGAATATTCCGGTGTTATTGTACAAATTGATTCTTTATATTACTATACAAATGTTCAATTGGAATCACCGCACAGCTGTCCAAATATCAATATGCAGATTTCATCGGATGCAACGCTAGTAGCTTATATCCATACGCATCCAAATTCAGAACAATTTTCAGACAATGATATTAATTATGCTAAGAGATATAAGTGTGATGCTTATGTTGTTGTTCCGAGTGGAAAAATAAAGAGATACTATAACTCAAGTGGAAAGACATTGGATGTAGAGACATATGGTGATATAAATTGGAATGAGCTATCAGTAAAAGATAAGGAATACTTGGAAATAGCATGTCAGGATAAATGGGAAAAACACTTAGATGATGAAATTGAAGCATCTCGTCAGAACAAGAATACCTTTAAATGTTATGAAAATATTGAATCTTGGCCAAACACTGACTTTTAGGAGGATACCATGAAGCATATTTTTTACCAAATAGTTTTATTAGTTATTACTGAAATTTTTTTGGTTTCATGTTACAATGATACAGCCAACAGTAGCGCTGACGGCGGGGATAGCGTGAGCGTTGATGCATCTTCATCAGAAGTGCTTCATGCTGATGGAGTGGAAGACCTTGACGCCGAAGCGGGATCATCCTGCACGGAAAGTGGTGAGGATGGAATGCCGGAACCCTTCGTTGAGCTGACCCCCTTTGATATTAACGAAAAGGAATATCGTTTTATGGTCGGAGATACTGAATATGTGATAGACCTATCATATTACGATTCAACGTCTTTAAGTGAATTTGATGCGCTTGAAGAGCTGGAGCATAAGACGGATAAGGTTTACACAGAAAAGCAGCTGGTAACGTCGGCGGAAGAGGCGTTAAACTATGGTGTGAAGATTTTCAGGGAATATCTTATAAGTACCGGAGAAAATGAAACCACCGAGTGGCTGTTGCTGGGAGTAATGCGTGATGAAGCCAACGACGCTTGGGGGATATGCTTCGGACCAGCACCGCTCAGACCAGGATATGATTTGCGTATCTCATACTACAGCGACGGCGAAATGATAAGCTTCAGACCTTATGGAGAGTAAAAACTGAAACAGTAATAACCAGCCGCAAGGATAGATATTATATGGCTAACTGGAAAAATAAAATACAAATTATGAATAAATTGTATTTTATTTGTAAAATAAGCACAAGGCCGTGTATTAATCTGCTATTACAAATGCCAACGGCACTGTAACTGATACCTTTGAGTATGATACCTACGGCAATTCTGGTAATGCATAAAAGGCTTATACTATTGAATTGCAATACCGGCTTGAAGTCTGCAAATTGTGGACTTCAAGCCGGCAATTCGCAATTTTGCAAACAGGCTGATAACAGCAGGAACAAGGTACTACGTTTATGACGTTGAGGGAACAAGGATAAAGACCCAGAAGGGTGAAGATACAACCGAGTTCGTTTACAACGTCAACGCAAGGCTTTCACAGCTTCTTATTAAGACTGAGAACAACGCGGTTACCAAGTATGTTTACGGATTAGGGCTGATTGGTGAAGAAACAAGCGGCAACTTTAAGACTTACCACTTTGACTACCGCGGAAGCACTGTTGCTATTACGAACGCTAACGGAACTGTAACTGATACCTTTGAGTATGACACCTATGGTAAGCTGACAGCTCATTCCGGTTCTAACAATACACAGTTCTTATATAATGGTAGAGACGGCGTAATGACTGAAGATACCGGGCTTATCTATATGAGAGCTAGGTATTATTCCACCGCGTTACGCAGATTCATTAATGCGGATAAGGTGCATGGAGACATCACCAATTCGCTTTCGCTCAACAGATATTCCTTTGTTAATGGTAATCCGGCGGTCAATGTTGATCCGGAGGGATTGAGTGCGGAACGTGTTGGCGTTGGAGCAACTATTGCGGCAAGTGCAGCTGCACGTATTGGCTTTATAGTTGATAATGAGCCAGAGCACAATGAAGATGATTCCGGGAATAAAAACTTTTGGAAAATAGTTGGCGGAGTTGCTATCATTGGAGCCTTAGGAATCGCAACAATATTTACAGGGGGAACCGCTGCTGTAATTTGTGGCGCTGCTTTTACTGGTGCTGTAGCTGGAGGAGCATCTGGCACTATATTTGGTGCAATCGGTGGAGCATTGTCTAATGGTTGGCAAGGTGCAATAGATGGTGCTTGCTCAGGCTTTTTATCTGGTACTATTTTTGGCGGCATATCAGGAGCTGTTTCATCTAGCTTTAATCTTCTTAGAGGCGCTACAAAAGTCATAGGAAAAGCACATGGTTCATTATTGCATAAGTTTGCGTCAAATGTTGAAGCTGGTAAAATGGTTTCTTCCGGAAAGTATTCAACAGTCAGCTTAAACAAAGCTTTGAAAACTGTTGGATTAAACGGTAGTAAGCGACCAGATGTAATAGGAGTTATGAAGGATGGAATGGGGAGAATAATTGAAGTCACAAGTCCTCGACAAAGTAGTAGTTATATTTCAAATAAGATGGCAGAAATGCTTGCAGATAACCCTGGATCGTCCGGTAAAATTATCAGTTGGGTACGTAATTTGTTTAAATAAAGAAGGTTAAAAATGAATATTCCTGCAAAAATTAAACCGTTTTTCTACAAGAAAAAAATCAAAACAGGCGATAATATTATTATACAAGGAAAAATAATTTGCTGCTCATGTTCGGATTTTTATGTTTTGTATTATGGAAATGAAAAAAAAGTATTTGGTCGTAAGAAATTATATGCAAATGATAACGGACTGATACTTGTTCTAGTATGCAGAAAGTGCGATAGAGAGATAGAGCTATTTAATAACCATATAAATATATCTCACTTTCATCAAGAAAAGAAAACAGATAATAGCTTACCTCCATTAAAAAAACTAATATGTGATAATTGTGCATGCTCATCTTTTAACGTTGATGTTACATATGAGTATCCAAACGAAAGAATTTTGGATGAATATGATAATGAAGATGACTTTACATGGTTATGGATAAATTTAAAGTGTAATAATTGCAGGAGAATTTTAAGAAGATTTGTTGATATAGAAATGTAATGTTTTTCAGCAGATATTGTTATATTTTTATAGTACCTAATAAAGTTCAGTATTAATTTAATCAATTGAGCATAGTAACTTAGTTTGTTTTATCATTAATCTTTATAATGCCCAGCTGAAGAAATTTGGCTGGGCTAATACTTAAGGCTTTATAGAATATAAGGATGTAATGAATAAAAACTTGATGTGCGGCTTTCACAGCTTCTTATTAAGACTGAGAACAATGCGGTTACCAAGTATGTTTATGGCTTGGGTCTGATTGGTGAGGAAATTAGCGGTAACTTTAAGACTTACCACTTTGACTATCGTGGAAGCACTGTTGCGATAACCGATAGCAACTGCAACATTACAGATACCTTTACTTACGATACCTATGGCAAACTGACAGCGAGAACAGGCACTGCTAAGACGCCCTTCCTTTACAATGGACGTGATGGGGTTATGTATGAGGATGATACTGGGCTTTATTACATGAGAGCGAGGTATTACAGCCCTGTTCTTAGACGGTTTGTTAATGCGGATAAGGTGCATGGAGACATCACTAATGCGCTTACTCTGAATAGGTATTCCTATGTTAATGGTAATCCGGCGGTCAATGTTGACCCGGAGGGACTAAAAGGTGTAGATGCAAGAGGCGGCGCTGATAGCTATACAACATCGTATTTAGAGGTTTCACATTATTATTCCAGTGGGTTGTATAATGCGAAAGAGAGGTCAGTTAATCTTGCAATAACACCTGATGATTGGTATAATAGCGCCGATGAAGCAGCATATTATTTTGGGGAAAAGTATAATAATTATAACCAATACTCTGAAGACGTTGAGATGTCAGCTGTTATTTATTCAAAAATATTTTATGAATATAAAGGTAGATGGTTTACCACAATTGAGTTTGCAAAATATATTTCAAATCAGAACGTAACCTCATTTTCTGAATTATATTCAAAAGAAATCAAGAAAGTTAGATTATACACCTATGATAGCATAGTTAAGGGTGATGTTGGTTCTGGCAGTGTTGGGTATAAGTATAATTATAATGTTTATGGTTTGGGTCGAATAGAGGCGGTTGCACATACACATGGAAGATGCAATACACCGAGAGCGTCTGTTTTATTCTTTGATTCATTATCAGATGGAGATATAGACTATGCTAATCATGTTTCAGGATTTAATACAAGCGAGACTAATCCATTAACACATACAGAAAAAAGAATACCTTGGTTTAGCATATATCTATGCGCATATGATACAAAGCATCCTGATGAAAAGGTACTTAAAAAGTATACGCCATATGGGTATGATAATCCAAATGATAATATTATAGACAAATTTATTTCTGATGGGTAATATTATAATTCTGTCCAAACATTTTCAAACAATTGAGGTAATTATGAAAAAAGTATTTCTTGTTATTATTGTTCTTACTCTTTTGCTTGCACCCTCTTGCAGATATAGGCTTAAAGAAACGAAGGATGGAAGAAACGCGCTGGTTTTTCCTGACGGCACCAAGTATTATTCAACCAATATGGGGTATTGGTGCATTAACAGAGGCTATAATTATAAAGGTGAAACACTGGGAAAGTTGCCTTGCCCGTATTGTGATGATGACTGCGAGCTGGATATTTTTATTGCACCCAATGCTCCCAACAACAATATAGTTCTTACAGACTATGCTTTTGTTCATGGCTTGGATGGTTATGCAAATGTCTATATTAAAGAGGGAGCCGAGCCTCCTACATTTACTGCAACAGATACACTTGAGGCGGTATACTATCTGTCAACATACGAGTACTTTGAAAAGTTCAATTTGTCACGCCTGGATGAAACAAAACAGTATCTGGAGACTAAGCTTGTAAGCCGGGATATAAAGGGCTTTGCAGATAAATTTATAGAATATGAGCATGATTATAATAACGATAGATTAGATGGTTATGATTTGACTGGCTATATAATTTATAAATTCAAGGATACCGGCGATTTGTATTTTAAATATTTTGTGGGTTACTCAGAAGATGAAAAGAAATTTGCCATCGAAGGACTTACTGATGGTAAATATTGCGTACATTTCATCCCTAAGGAGGATTTTGAGAAAATAGTTTGCGCAGAAATCAGAGAAATTTTGCAGTGGCCTTTGGAGTAATAAAGGCGATTTATTAGACGAAAACTAACAAGTTATATTTTACAGCTAAATCCCCGTCGCCATATGATGGCGGGGATTTAGTATACTTCTTGCTTTTGCATGATATAAGTGGACTATTATAAAATTCCCCATATAACTTGAGCAATCAAATTCTGCCGTTGCAATTACGAACGCTAATGGCACTGTTACTGATACTTTTGAGTATGATACCTATGGCAAGCTGACAGCGAGAACCGGCACTACTAAGACGCCCTTCCTTTACAATGGACGTGATGGGGTTATGACCGAGGATGATACTGGCTTGATTTATATGCGAGCGAGGTACTATTCCCCCGTGTTACGCAGATTCATTAATGCGGACATTGTTGCTGGTAGCATTGATAATGCTGCTACTCTTAACAGATATGCTTATTGAAATGGGGATCCGGCGGCTTGTGTGGATTCAGAGGGATTGATCGCGGATAGAGTTGGTATTGTCACTTTCACGGGAACAACCATTCATTCCTTTTTATGGAGATTGATCAATATGGACATTTATGCAGATAAAAAATCCCGAATAGTTATTGAACAAATACTACAAAAATTGCCAGAGGCTAATTTGAATATTAAGTTTCCGGAAGCAAATTCGTGCATTCACGATACTATATGTACATCCATTTGTGGTAATCAGGTCTATATTATTAAAGGATACGATGATAGAGGCAGTGTCACGGTAGAAGAATTTAAAAACTATGAAGATTTCTTCTATGAAATACTTTATTTTGTGATTTCATATATTGCTTTTGAATATGAACGTAAGGAGCATTTTCTAAGAGATAAGAACACTGATTTTCGTCGATTGTATTTTAATAAGGAGATTGAATTATTCAGAAGGTTTGACAATAAATACAGCAACCGGAAAGAGAAAGAAATTGCAGACATTTTAAAGCAATATCCGTGATTTTGTATAACCATACTTTTCAAGTACAGAAAAACAGCCATACCTTGAGGGCTGTCTCTTCGTTAGAATTAATATGACTAACTATTAAATGTCAATAGCTTTTATAGTTTGTCATCTCATATAAAAACTATATAATCATAATCACAATGTACAATTCAGTAATTATATCATACACAACAAAAGTATAACGAAATACAACAATTCCAAAGAAGCCTGATGGAATCGTCGCCCCACTGCAGCATCAAACCAAAGTCTATGAAGATACAGTTCTTGTGAAGTTCCCGCTATATTGTCCGAAGTATGAATAATAAAGCCTGCAATCTAAAGCTAACGGATTGCAGGCTCTTTGATTTATTGAACAATTGAAGTATTGTAAGTGTGTGGTTGATAGTGATATCTTTAACTATGTGACACACCAAGCTCCCATTTGGAAATCGTCTGCCTTGAAACATCCAGAATCTCCGCCAAAGTAAGCTGAGTCAGGCCGTGTTCTATTCTTAACTGTTGTATTTTCTCGCCGATTGTCATGATATTTACCTCCGTGAATTTTTTACTCGAGCAAGATTATTGTATCATATCGGCGATGATTGTTCAACCAACTTTGGCAGGAATCCGCGCAACTGTGGGGTGCGGGGGTGAGGTGATGTCAAGAATCAGTCGTGAGCACTCAGCCGTATCAATCCCGCTTACAATCAGCAGATGAAACTATTTCATTTATCCTTATATCGACTATTACTTTTAAAAATTCCAAATCATCGATATCGGGATTATCCGCCCGGAAGGTGCAGCCGCAAATATCATTAAACTCTCTGCCAAATATGACTTTGTGCCTTCCGCCCTTGCATGAGCCGCAATGACCGCAATGATCGATATGCTTCCATGCAGCTTCTTTCACAGCATTGTCAACCGAATAATTTTCAAGATAATCAGAACCCATATCATCAGACCAGACCGTCCAACGGTTTTCCTTTTCATCAGGATCATTTATTGCAATGAAGCAAACGCATTTGTCATTCAGCTTCACCCAATAATATATCTTGTCCTTCCAGCAGACACCGTTATCCTTATAGAAAACAAGTGATTTGCTCTCCAGATAATCCACAAAATCCAACGCGATTTTTCGGTCATCCGAAAACAGCTCTTGACGAATATAGTCTTTGATATTCAATCCTTCCATGATTAAATCTCCTATTCCTTATAGATTTGATGACTGCTGACTATGCATATCGATTTTTATACAATCCCCTCGCCTCAGCCGTATGCTTTTTGACAAATTCCGTTTTGGCTTGGGTGTAGCCGTCCCTGTCGTACTCATATTTATGCCATAAACTCAGCTTTAGCTGCTCATATTCCTTCGCGATGTGCGGGTTATCATTCAGATAGTCCCTGAAATACAGCTCGTCATTGTCCCCTGCAAAGCGAATATGCAGGTGATAGACCTTTTCTGCAAAGCCGTTTTCGGTGTAGCCGTGGTTGAATGATACCCGTCCTTCCGACTCCGACATCTTGATAAACCCGCTTTTGGTTATGATTTCGGAGATGGCGGCTATGTCCTCGTCGGGAGCAATCTCGACAAGAATGTCGACTATCGGCTTCGCCCAGATTCCGTTTATGGCTGTACTGCCAATGTGGCTTATGCGGATGATTTTGCGGGAAGACAGCGCGGCGCACAGAGTGGCGGATATTTCATCATACTGCTTTTTCCAGTTGCTGTTGTGCTCGGTAAGGGTTATGGGAAATAGTGTCCATAGCTCTTCGAGGGTCATTTCGGATAAGGGGTTTGGCATATTTTAGTCCTCCGTGGGTTGGTATGATTCATGAGCCGCAAAGGCTGCGGATTTTCTATTTCTCGCTTTCCTTCGCCGTCCTGCATGAAGCAACAAGCATGGCGCGGATAGAGCTGCATTTTCCGGAGAGAGATTTGTAGCTGCCTTCGTCTATGTATTTGGTTCTGTAAAGAAGTTCGAGCCAGTATCTGGTTTCGTTCGATTCCTTCAAGGCTATTTCGAGCTTTGAGATGAAGTCCTTTCTGCCTTGCGCGTACTGAGCTTCGTAGATGTTTGCGCCGATAGAAGTGCCGCTTCTGCCGATTTGATTCGAGATGACAGTTTCGTGATTTGATTTCAGATATTTGACTAATTCTATGATTTCTACGGAGAAGTCCATTGAGAGGGTGCGGAGCTTTGAGTCGGGCATGGGGTTACCTCGGTTATTTTGAAGTTTGAAGATTGGATGGGACGATTTGTTCGCTTATTCTTAGTTTGTGATGATAGAATTTAGTGATAGAGTGAAAAGCTGCACGCTCGCTTCGCTTGCGTGCTAAGTGGGGGTGTGTTTGGTAGGATGGTTTGTTTGCTGTATTTTCATTTGTGATGATAGCAAGTTTTTTAGTGATGCACTCGCTTACGCTCGTAGTGATGTCGCACTACGTGCTGTGATGTCGCTTCGCTGTGATGCGATGCGTTCCATCTCGCGCCGGCAGGCGTGCATCACTAACGAAGTGAATCACGCGCCGAAGGCGTGCATCTCGTTCCGACAGGAACGCATCACTCACCTATTAAAAAAGACCCTTTTGGGTCTTTTTTTTAATGGTGTGGTGCCGCTGACCGGACTTGAACCGGTACGCTTTTAAGGGCGAGGGATTTTAAGTCCCTTGTGTCTGCCTATTCCACCACAGCGGCTTATTTTTGCAACATTAGTATTTTATCACGGCTTGGGCGAAAAGTCAATAACTTTTTTCAGTATCGGGGCAATATTTTGAATTTTAGCACTCTCGGCCTTAAAGCATTAGCACTCGTATTATATGAGTGCTAACTTTTAACGAAACATAACCGTTCCGTCACACATCCATCACAAAGGGGGTCTATATTCATAATTGTCAAAGGGAGATAAGCAAAGGAAGACAAAAAGAGGTCTACCACAGAATCCTCTCCCCTCTTGATAATAACAAAAGAAAGTGATTAAAATGTAGTTCCGGTTTTCGCACCATCATCAATCACAAAAATATAAACACAGCTTATAATTTATAGGAGGCTTAATTATGTTAGTACCTTATGTAAGAAGAAATAATTCACTGTCAGCATTCGACCCATTCAGAGAGCTTGATGAGCTTGAGCGCGCATTCTTCGGCGATGGCCGCTCTACCAAGATGGCGGCGTTCTCCACCGATATCAAGGACAACGGCGATAGCTACACCCTCGAAGCCGACCTTCCCGGTGTTAAGAAGGAAGATATCAAGCTGGATTTGACCGACAATGTCCTCACCATCAACGCCGAGCGCCATTCGGAATATGAGGAGAAGGACAAGAAGGGCAATTACGTCCGCTGTGAGCGTTCCTATGGATCTTATCAGAGAAGCTTCGACACTACCGGAATCGACACAGACAACATCGAGGCAGAATTTGTCGACGGCGTTTTGAAGCTCACACTTCCCAAGGTCAAGGAAGTCAAGCCGGAATCCAGAAGACTGGAAATTAAATAATCAAATCGCGGATAATCCTTCCGCGGATGAATACAGAATATCAGTTCCGAGCAAAATATAATTACAAAGCTTTTAGAAAGGAAGCACCATTATGTTAGTACCTTATGTAAGAAGAAATAATTCGTTATCAGCATTCGACCCGTTCAGAGAGCTTGATGAGCTTGAGCGCGCGTTCTTCGGCGATGGCCGCTCCACCAAGATGGCGGCGTTCTCCACCGATATCAAGGACAACGGCGATAGTTACACCCTTGAAGCCGACCTTCCCGGTGTTAAGAAGGAGGATATCAAGCTGGATTTGACCGACAACGTCCTCACCATCAACGCCGAGCGCCACTCTGAATATGAGGAGAAGGACAAGAAGGGCAATTACGTCCGCTGTGAACGCTCCTACGGCTCGTATCAGAGGAGCTTCGACACCACCGGAATCGACACAGACAACATCGAGGCAGAGTTTGTCGACGGCGTTTTGAAGCTCACACTTCCCAAGGTAAAGGAAGTAAAGCCGGAATCCAGAAGACTGGAAATCAAGTAATTATTGCGATAATGAATCCCCTCTGAGCATTGACGGCATTTATATCTCCCCTCTGCATTACTGCGGAGGGGATTTTTGTATGTCCGCTTTTCGTTACAAATATCTAAGCATCGGCGATTTCTCCGGTTTTTTATCACAGATACCATCTTATTGACAAGCAATGACAATCATGCTATAATAAAGAAAACTAAGCTTAAGGAGGCAGCCATCATGAAAACCAAGAAAAAAATCCTTTTGACTGTTGCGGTGATAATAGCTGCCGCAATAACTGTTTTTGCGGTGTGGTACTTCTTTCCTGTGACCTTTTTGAGGGATATTGAGCCATCCGATGTGAAATCGATATCCATTGCCAACGACTGCTCAGGAAATGAATTTGTCGTTGAAGACCCGACAGAAATCGAGTATATCGTGAAAAGTATACAGAACGTGAAAATGAGGAAGGACAGCATTTCCGAGGGCAAAAAGGGCTGGCTCTTCAATCTGGAATTCTACGACATCGACGGAACAGAAATTGACAGATTTTATGTCGAAGGCGATTACAAAATCCGCAAGGACCCGTACTATTATAGCGTCTATCGCAGCAGCGGCAGGCTTTGTGCATATTACTTAGGCGAGCTTGAGAAAAAATATTCGGAATAGCTTAAAATTTATCGGGCGATTATCTGTGATGGATAGCCGCCCGATTTTGTCTGTATAACGTATTTATCGATTCACCTAACCGGCGAAGCCTCTATACTCTCCCTTGAAATCAGCATACACCGGGTATCATATGTAATCGCCTCCGGGACTAACGAATAGAACTCGCCGCCCTCGCCGACAGTGTTCTCGCCGCAATACTTCATGAACACCATGTTCTTGGCAATATATAGGAAATTCTCGTAGTTGCGGTTGAGGGATTTTTCGAGATTGGTAAGCTTATCCAGCGTATCCAGAGGATTCGCAGACGAAACAGGGGTGCAGAACTTCTGATTGGCAATATGCTCCCTGATTTCAAGCACCGAAAGCGGGGTGCCGCTCTCATCCACCCAATAATAGTTGTTGGTGATATCCAGCATTACCCATTTGTTCAGTGAGCTGTCCCACACCTCGTTTACAACATGGCAGTCGGTGTCATAGACGGAATTCGGGCATATCCACACCTTACGGGAGCAGATGCCCAGCGCCAGACACATCTCATTCAGTATCTGAGCCTTGGCGCGGCAGTTGATGCCCTGCTTTTTGTTGTCCAAGCTGTACTCTAACAGCGCTAAAGCGTTCATCTCAACGTGATTGTCATAGTCGGATTTGTGGCGAAGCCTGCCCGAGTATTCGTTCATCAGAGCTTTTGCCTTGTCAAGCTCGGTGCCCTCCCCCGCTGTTGCTTCTATGCCGTATTTGCTCTTAAGCTCGGGATATTCCGGGTTGTCAAAATCGTATGTGACGGCAAAATCCTCACCGTCCCTGAATTCCAAAGCATTATACAGAATCCCGGCTTCCATATAGTATATCTCTTCGGTTGACTGCAAGTAGGAAGTCTGAGTAATCCAATCGCCGTTTCCCGATAGCATATATGCCAAAAATGCCGCCAGCAGGGCTATTATTAAAATCAGCAGGCATAGCATAGCCTTTATCTTTTTATGCTTTTTCGAAGAAATAGTACTTGTCATGATTGTCCCTCCGAGTCCTTCTTTGCCGCCGGATTACGGGATTTCAGCCTCCCCGGCGGTGTCTTTATTATAATATAGTACCCGCCGATTCCGAAAGGTTGGCGGAACACAAAAAATTTTTTCGCAGAATAAAAAAATCTTGACATCAGCCAAGACTCATGATAAAATAAAAAGCTATATACGCTCCCATTAAAGCATATATACCTTATCTATTTTGTGTAATTAGTATACCACAAATCAAGTCAGAAATCAATCGGCAAATGCAACAATTTTAAGGAGGAATTATTATGGAATTTGACTTATTCTCACAGATGACATCCCCGGCACTTCAGACAAAGCGACTGGAATCGCAGATACTCGCCCTGCGTGAGCGCGCCATAAGCTACGGCTTGGTGATATCCCCCAAGGACGCTTCAGCCCTCGCGGCGGTAGGCGTGGAGCAGCTTCACGAGCAGGAGCGGGTGGAGTTTGCACAAAGTGCGGTTGTCAAAATCATCTATAAATTCATGGAAAGCGGCTATATTTCGCAGTCGGATTTTGTCGATACCATCTCCGAGCTTATCGCGGTTTTCTATGAGGTCAAGGAGGAAAGCCTGGATATCCTTACCGACGACGACGTGATATCGGCGATGTTTGACTGCTTCGAGAATATCAGCAACGGCGACATTGAGCTTCTTCGCACCCGCGACCTCGAACGGCTGATAAGGCGTGCTCGGGGCGAAGCATATGACATCGACTACGACGAGGACGAATGACGCGGGAAGAAAGGCGGGCGCATTATAAATGGATTCATTACAAAGGCAGGATATCCCTAACCGTCCCGAGGCCGCTTTCCGGCTGGCGGGCGTGCCGGACCGCTCTAACTACGCTACCAGCCTTATGGCTATATGCTCAGCGCAGGGGATTATCTCGGCGGAGCAATCGCGGAAAATCCTGAATGAGCTCTTTGAGGATTTTGCCGAGATAGCCGCGCAGTACACCTTCCGCGAAAGCAGCTCGCTTCGGCGGGAGCTTGCCGAGCAGCTTTATTCCTCGGTGCTTTACCGGGCGGACGTGTATCTTTTATCCCTCGGGTCGGACATGAGAGCTGTCGAAGCGCTTACAACCATCCCGATGAAGCGGATACTGGAGCTTGGCAGGGATATGCTTTTAAGGATTCACGAGGGCAACCGCGCCGTGTTCAAGCGCGCATACAAGTCGCGGCTGGATATCGGCATCCCCGAATACCGCCATGTTATGCTCACAGCGTTTGACAGATACTATCAGCGCTACTCCGCCCGGTTCAACGCGCGATCCATCTGCGCGCATATAGATTATCCACTTTGGGGGCGCTCCGTCCAAGCCATCGAGGTGGAGGGTGCGATGTTTATCCGGGAGTACTATTCATGTCTGGCGCTGGAGAATGAGTTCTGCGGGATGTTTGGTATTGAGGATATCAAGCGGCTGCTTTTAGAGAAGTACGGCGGCGGGTTCGGTTTGATTGGGGTGAACATCTGCGAGGCGGTGTGCCGGAGGGTGTTTGACAATATTCTGCTTGGACGGAGCGGGCTTTGCCTTTCGCGTCAGGATGGGGATGGCGAGGAAATCAAGGTTCTGCGGGCGAATATGTCTGAGGAGACAATTTTGCGGGTGATTTTGGATGGGCTGGTGGCGCTTCGCGGGGAGCTTCCGAATGACGAGGTTTATCGGTATATTTTGGGATTTGCAAAGCAGTACATCAAGTAAAAAACAGGAGCCGGTACCATAAAAAGTGCCGACTCCCGAAAAGCTATAGTGTTTCAGAAATTATTTGCCCTCGCTCTTCTTAGCGTCCTTTCTGCCAAGGATGAGATTGACGATAATTCCCAGAATCAGTGCGGTAGCGATAGAGGTAATCGTCAGCGCGCCGAGCTTAAGGGAAAGTCCGCCGATGCCGCAGACCAGAATCGTGGACACGACAAACAGGTTTCTGTTGTCCTCAAGATCGACCTTCTGCACCATTTTAAGTCCCGAAACAGCGATGAAGCCGTAGAGAGCGATGCAGACGCCGCCCATTACGCAAGCGGGAATAGAGTTGACAAAGGCAACAAAGGGCGCGACAAAGGATATGATGATAGCTAAGATGGCAGTTGTGATGATAGTCGCAACAGAGGCGTTTCCGGTGATGGCAACACAGGCGATAGATTCGCCGTATGTAGTGTTCGGGCAGCCGCCGACAAGGGTGCCCGCCATGGAGCCTACACCGTCGCCAAGAAGGGTGTTTGCAAGACCGGGATCCTCCAAAAGATCCTTTCCGATGATAGAGGAGATGTTCTTGTGGTCGGCAACGTGCTCTGCGAAAACGACGAATGCAACAGGCACATATGCCAGCGCAACAGCGCCGATATAGGAGCCGCTTATGCCGTCAAAGCCGCCGAAAGCCTTGATAAAGGTAAACTGCGGGATATGGATAAATGTTTCCAAGCTGACGCCGCCATCCACAAGGCTTGTAAAGCTCTGGAAGCTGATTATTTTAAGGGCATCGATGCCGGCGGCATTGCCGATAACGGTAAAGACGACCGCAACAGCATATCCCGCTAAAATGCCGATGATAAACGGGATGAGCTTTACCATCTTCTTGCCGAAGGTGGAGCATACAGTGGTGACAATGAGGGTGATAAGTCCTACAAGAACGCATATAAGGGTCGCCGCCACGGGTGTGCCGTCAGCGTCGGTAACTCCGCCCTTTTGCAGGTCGCCGATGGCATTTCCTGCAAGGGAAAGTCCGATGATGGCGACGGTAGGACCGATAACGACGGTCGGCATGAGCTTGTTGAGCCATCCTACACCGACAGCCTTGACAAGCAGTGCAATAATGACATAGACAAGTCCCGCAAAAATTGCACCGAGAATCAAACCGAGGTAGCCCAATTCAACGGTTGCAGCGCCTGCAAAGGCTGCCGCCATTGAGCCCAGGAATGCAAAGGACGAGCCAAGGAAAACAGGGCTTTTTGCTCTTGTGAAGAGTACATAAACCAAGGTTCCGATGCCTGCGCCGAAAAGTGCCGCCGCTGAATCCATTGCTGGGTGGGTAACGCCGTCCGAAAGGGTTGCGCCGTTAGTGATGACAGGCACAACGAGAGTAGCCGCCATGATCGCCAGAAGCTGCTGAATCGCGAAGATGATCATTTGTCCGAACTTAGGCTTATCCGAGATACCGTAAGTTAGTTTCATACTTTTTCCTCCGTTTTAATATTATCTATCGAGAAGCATTACTGCCGTCTCTTCTTCAAATGGCGGGATGCTTACGCTCACCTGCTCGTTATGCGAGGTGGGGACGCTTTTTCCCACGTAATCCGCACGAATCGGAAGCTCCCTATGTCCCCTGTCTATTAGAATCGCAAGCTGGATGGATTTGGGTCTGCCCAGTGAGAAGACCGCTTCTATTGCGGCGCGGGCAGTCCTTCCGGTGTACAGAACATCATCCACCAAGACAACATTTTTAGAGACCACCGAAAAATCAAGGCTTGCCTTTTCCACAAGGGGGGATTTGCCAACCGCGGTAAGGTCATCCCTATAAAAGCTGATATCTATATCGGCATACGGAACAGCTACGCCCTCGATATTCTTGATATTCTCGGCGATACGCCTTGCAAGCTCTGCACCGCGGCGGCGTATGCCTATTATCACAACGTCCTGCGCTCCCCTGTTTTTTTCAAGGATCTCATGCGAGATGCGGGTAAGAGCGCGCTTTACGGCGGCTTCATCCATCAGTACTGCCTTTACGTTTACGCTCATATGCCAACCCTCCCGATAAAAAAACAGTTCTACCGCCGCAAGAACGATAGAACGCGAAAACAAAATTAAATATCGTATCTTCCGGCATCTCTGTACCGCAATTAAAGACCTAAATAATTATATTACCTTTGTCGGTATTTGTCAAGGCTTTTCGCCTGATTTTTCATTTTGGGATATCTTCGCGGCTATACTTCGAGCGCTTATAGGGCTTTGATTCATCGGTCAGGCGAAGAATATAGTCTACGCTGGTTTTATAATACAGTGCAAGCGATACAAGAACATCGGTCGGGATATCCCGCTGACCCATTTCATAATAGGAATAGCAGACCTGAGTGCAGTTGAGCATATGCGCTATGTCCCTCTGCTTCAAATCGTGGTCTTCCCTTAAATCTCTTAAGCGAGTATACATTTTCATCCATCCTTTTTCGCAGACTGTTTTCATAATAGTATCTGTAAAAAGAATAGAATAAAACAATTTGTTATATTGACTTTTATAACAAATTGTTATATAATTATTATGCGGATAATATCTGCTGATGTTATCTGTTCTTCCGATGGACGCTTCTGCGGCATCTGAAAGGATTTTACAGCGTCCTATGGAGAAAGCCTCCGGCCGTCGGCGGGCATAAGGGTTTTTGATTTCTTTTTGAGTTTTGACTTTATGCTTTCGCCGGCAGCGGGAGATTGTAATAATATTCGTATAAAAAACGTCTAAACAGATATGGCACTTGCACATAAATCAAACCTACGATTGCGCACTCGCTTCCCCATCATCTGCGGCAACCAACCAAGGCGAACACGGTATCAAATGAGTTTAGAAGCAGGAGCACAAAGCAATAAGGAACATCTGTCCTTGTAGTACGAACAAAATCATCACCAAGGAACGGCAGTAAACCCAAGCGCGCCAACTTCCGACCATATCAAAGTTAAAAGTGCGGAAAAGGGAAAAAGGGGTGAAGGAAAAGAGGGTCCAAGGGGG
>ENA-UOJG01001897-UOJG01001897.1-human-gut-metagenome-genome-assembly--contig:-C47-NODE-1897-length-19861-cov-6.412299_pt1 | contig 19861 bp, 21 predicted proteins | sample MGYA00242340_ERZ723887 | MGnify/ENA metagenome assembly ERZ723887 | reverse complement strand
GGACCGTACCACGGTTGAGCTCGTTATTAATTGTTTGATGATTAACTCCTAATTGGCGACCAATTGCGCGATTGGAAAGTCCTTGCGACTTTAAAGTCGCAATCATCACACGTTCTTCTTTAGTAAGATGAGCATTCTTTTTATGAGTAGTCAATAAACTAGTAGACATGGTATCATTTAAGTGCGTCATTTGACGGACATCCTTTCATATAGGTTTGGTTCACTTAATATGATACCTGATGTCACGCCGAATGGCGTTTTTTATTTGCCACCAACTGGGTGGCTAACTTCATTCTATAATCCACCAAAGTCATAGATTACCAGGATGTGCCCTTCCGGAAGAGTATCGCTAATAATTGGGTGATAGTGCGAAACTTCTTCAGGGGACGAACAGTAATCAAACGTCAAGGGCTCAAGATCGAAAGTCTGACATACTTGATGTAACTCATTTTTACTAGCCTGTGTAAGCAAAATTAAATTACAGTTTTTAAGGTCCGCGGTACATTTCTCTGGGCCGTGGCTAGAAAGCCGGTATTTTGTTAGCATAATTCACCTCACAATAATTAATAAGAGCTTTATAGGTTGATTCTAGCATAGCCGGGAGTTTAATAAGCTTTAGTCATTATAAAGTTAAAGGACTTCTTACCAGTTTATGAATCTCTTTAATTTTTGTTCAGGAATGAAGATGCTACCGAAAGAGGGCTAGTTTAATTTTAACGGATAATTGTTTATTTTTGTTGCATTTGCAACAAAAATAAATATAATAGAACAAGTAAGGAGATATTTATCATGATTGACATTTTGCGTGAGGTGGGAATGATTGAGCGCGCGCTTGATTCAATTTCCAACATTGAATTTAAGGACATTAACTTATCTAACCTGCAATTTCTCTATGTGGTGCGGATATATGAACACTCGGGGATCATTGCCGAGCAGCTTGCCAATCTGATAAAGGTCGATCGGACAACTCTTGCCCGTGCCGTGCGTCGTTTGGAAAAGCAGGGTTATGTTTATCGGGAAAGCGATCCGGACAATAAAAAGATTAAGCACCTTTACGTTACGGAAAAGGGGAAGCAGATTTATCCTTTTATTATCCGGGAGAATTCGCATTCGAATGAAGTCGCTTTGCAGGGCTTTACTCCAGAAGAAGCCCAACAGGTTCATGATTATTTGAAGCGGATTCGTCAAAACATTGACGCTGATTGGAAGTTCGTTAAGCGTGGCGGAAAACGAAAATATTAATTAAAGGAGCGATTTGAAATGGATCAAGTAACAGTTGACCAAGGCTTTTGGGATCTTTTCCCAGACGCTCAAGTAAATATTTTGTACGCAGACGGAATTAATAATCACGATAACGATGAGAATGTAACAGAACGACGGCAGTTACTCCATAATGCTACTAAGGAAGCCCAAAAGTTTTTGACGAACGAAACTTTCCGTTTGAATCCAGTGATTGACCAGTGGCGGAAGGCTTACCAACAATTCAAGAAAAAGAAGGGTGCGCGTGCATCAGTCGAAGCACTATTGAAGCGAGCAAATCAGGGACGAACTTTTGAGCCAATTAACCCGCTAGTTGATGTTTACAACAGTGTTTCAATGACATATGGCGTTCCTGTAGGTATTGAAGACCGGGATAAGATTGCTGGTGATATGCACCTTGGGATTTCAAAAGGCGGCGAAGCGTTCGATTCAGTTGGTGATGGTAAGAACGAGCCAGCCCTTGAAGGTGAAGTTCTCTGGTACGATAACGATGGTGCAGTTTGCCGTTGCCTGAATTGGCGTGACGGTGAACGGACAATGCTGACAGAGGACTCTCAAAACGTGGTTGCCGTAATTGAATCAGTTAACGCTGAACAAATCAAACGCGCTAATGAAGCAATGGAAGAATTATCAAAGTTGATTCAACACTACTTTAATGTTGAGCCAAGCCAGGTCTTCCACCTTACTAAGGATAACCCGACAGCAGTGGTACCAAAGTAATTAATTTCAGTTAAGACTAGGAATGTTCCTGGTCTTTTTTGATATAATCATCTTAGTAATATCGCGCTGGATCTACTAAGGAGTGATCTTAATGGATTATGCAGGGAAATCACCAGAATTATGGGCGGCAATTAAGAAGGAAGAACACCGTCAGCAAGAAACGATCGAATTAATTGCTTCCGAAAACATTGTTTCTAAGGAAGTGCGGGAAGCTCAGGGATCCGTATTAACTAATAAGTATGCGGAAGGGTACCCAGGCAAACGTTATTACGGTGGTTGCCAATACATTGACCAGGTTGAGCAATTGGCAATTGACTACGCAAAGAAGCTTTTTGGTGCTGAATACGCGAATGTGCAGCCCCACTCCGGTTCGCAAGCAAACATGGCAGTTTACCAGGCACTCCTTAAGCCAGGGGATAAGATCCTGGGAATGGGGATGGATGCTGGTGGTCATTTGACCCACGGAGCAAAGGTAAATTTCTCAGGAAAAGTTTATGAATCATACAGCTACGGCTTAAATCCGGCAACGGAAGAACTGGACTTTGATCAAATTGAACAATTGGCGTTAGAGATTAATCCGCGATTGATTGTAGCTGGGGCTTCTGCTTACAGTAAAATTATTGATTGGCAAAAATTCCGTAAAATTGCGGATGAAGTTGGCGCATACTTAATGGTTGATATGGCACACATTGCTGGCTTGGTAGCTACGGGAGCCCATCCTAACCCGGTACCGGTTGCGGATGTGGTTACCACGACAACCCATAAGACTCTTCGTGGCCCTCGTGGCGGGATGATCCTTTCTAAGTCGCCAGAAATTGGTAAGAAGATTAATTCGGCACTTTTCCCTGGAACTCAGGGTGGCCCGCTGGAACACGTCATTGCCGGGAAAGCCCAAGCGTTTTATGAGGATCTTCAGCCGCAATTTACTGACTACATTAACCAGGTTGTCAAAAATGCTGCAGCAATGGCAGACGAATTTAATAAGTCGGCCACTATTCGGGTTGTTTCTGGGGGTACCGAAAACCACCTCTTGGTAATTGATATTACTAAGACCGGCATTACCGGTAAGGACGCTCAAGACTTATTGGATGAGGTCCACATTACAACGAATAAGGAATCAATCCCTAATGATCAGCGCAGTCCGTTTGTGACGAGCGGGTTGCGGATTGGGACACCAGCGGTAACTAGCCGGGGCTTTAAGGAAGCTGATGTTCGTCAGGTAGCTGATTTGATTATTCAGTTGCTGGAACACGCTGATGATAAAGCAGTCAAGGAAGAAGTTGCCCAGCAGGTCCATGAGCTAACTAGTAAGTACCCAATCGAGGAATAATTAGGGCAAAATTATTCCGCAAACGAATGGTTAGCTATAGGAAGAAAGCGTTTTTCATTTACGTCGCTTTTTCCTTATAATAAAGGAGAATGTTATTGAAATGAAAGGAGTCCTCAAAATGAAGAAGGCATTTTTTGCTAAAGCAGGACAAATGGAATTAAAGGACGTCGAAAAGCCAGTAGTTCAAGCAGCGGACGATGTGATTTTGAAGATCGTTCGGACTTGCGTTTGTGGATCAGACCTCTGGAACTTCCGGGGAATCAACCCACTTAAGGGTGGCGAAGAAAACTCTGGTCACGAAGCATTAGGAATTGTTGAAGAAGTCGGGGATGACATTACCACGGTTAAGCCTGGTGACTTTGTAATTGCCCCATTTACCCATGGTTGTGGTCAGTGTGCTGCTTGTCGTGCGGGATTTGACGGTTCATGCGAAGATCACGCTGATAACTTTAGTAATGGTGTTCAAGGAGAATACTACCGCTTCCAACATGGTCAATGGTCTCTTGTTAAGGTTCCTGGTCAACCAAGCTATTATAGTGAAGGAATGCTGAAATCGCTTTTGACCCTTGCTGATGTAATGGCTACTGGTTACCATGCAGCACGAGTTGCCAACGTTAAGGATGGCGATACTGTTGTTGTTATGGGTGACGGTGCCGTTGGTCTTTGTGCAATTATCGCTGCTAAGATGCGTGGTGCGAAGAAGATCATTTCTACTAGTCGGCATGCAGATCGTGAAGCCTTAGCGAAGGAATTCGGTGCTACTGATAACGTTGCCGAACGTGGTGATGAAGCCGTTAAGAAGATTATGGAATTGACTAACGGCGATGGTGCTGATGCTGTTCTTGAATGTGTGGGGACTGAACAATCAACAGATACGGCGATGAAGGTTGGCCGGCCAGGTGCCATTGTTGGTCGGGTTGGTTTACCACATACGCCAAAGCAAGATATGACCACTCCATTCTACAAGAACACGATTGTTGCTGGTGGTCCAGCTTCAGTTACTACTTACGACAAGGCTACCCTTCTTAAGGCTGTTCTCGATGGTGAGATTAACCCAGGAAAGGTCTTCACTAAGACATTTACCCTTGACCAAATTCAAGATGCATATAAGGCAATGGATGACCGCCAAGTTATCAAGTCTTACGTTGTAGTTGATTAGTAATTTTAGTAAATTAAATATTTAAACCGTTCTTTGATTCGTCAGTTCATTATCCTTGACGAATTGAAGGACGATTTTTTAAATTAAAGACGAATATGAAAGGAGGGGTGAAGATGCGGCGTTATTTCTTATTGTTATTGACGCTAATAACGGTTGGCTTAATTGCTCAGCCGGCTAGTGCTGATGATAATAATTCATCACTACCGACAAGCTATTTCAACCAGGATGCTGAAGATACTAGCACAAACGATTTTAGCTTTAATGATTCTGATCAAACGCCAAACAATCAGAAACTAGCAATTCCTCAGAATACCCCAACACCCCTTGAAGGGATCAGGTGGCGAAAACGGACGATCCTGATCTATATGCGGACGACTGATCCCCAATTAAAAGCCGCTTTTCGCGGTGCGGTTAAGAAGTGGAACCAGGTTAAAGTGGTTAAGCTTAAGTGGACGAAGAATGAGGACAAAGCCAATATCATTGCCACGGATAGTGATCTCTCGGCGCATACCAGCAACAATGGGGTCGGTTATCAGACAGCCCAGCTAGGAGAAACTAAGACGGAGTATAATCCCGATACTCATGAATTACACAAGGCGACTTCAATCCTTGACCCTTACCAGTTAGACTATACTAACCCAGAATTTCGGAGTGAGGTTGCCCAACATGAACTGGGACATGCCTTAGGATTAGCTCACGCTCCGGAATATGCGCATAGTGTCATGGTACCGCGAAATATTCGTAACGGAATTACCAAACAGGATCGGAAAAGCATTCGCCTCCTTTATCAATAAGCTTTTTATTGTTGACAAATGTAAACAATGATTTACAATAGAATTATAAATTACATTTGTAAACGATAGAAGCGGAGGGAATTATTATGGCACAAATCATTGTTTTAATTGTAGCGATTGCGTTAATTGCGGGAATTATTTGGTGGTTCTTTGGTAAACATACCGAAAGCAGCGAAAGGGCAACGGTTAATGATCAGCACCAGACTGCAACTGTAGTCGTTCATGGTGGCTATTCTCCTGAAAAGGTTGTTTTGAAGAAGGGCGTTCCAGCAACCGTTAACTTTGAGATGAAGGACGGAACAGCCTGCCTATCCCACGTTGTTTTTAGTAAGTTGGGAATTGATAAGGACCTTACTAAGCAACCAGTAACTTCAATTAAGATTCCTACTGATAAAGCTGGTGAATATAACTTTGCTTGTGGGATGGACATGTTCCATGGAAAGGTGGTTGTTAAGTAATGAAACTTTCTAGTATCCAGCGTTTTTGGATTTCATTTATTCTAACGATCCCGATGATTATTCAAATGCTGGCAATGCCGTTTCATTGGATGATGCCTGGATATAATTGGATCGCTTTAATTACAACAACCTTGGTAATGTTAGTGGCAGCGGTGCCTTACTGGACGAGTGCGTGGGTTGCTTTTAAGAATCATCATGCGAACATGAACACTTTGGTTGCGTTAGGAACGGGAATTGCTTATTTCTATAGTATTTTTGCAATGATAACGGGACGGGCAGTCTACTTTGAAAGTGCTGACTTTATTGCCGTTTTCGTATTGCTCGGTGATACGATGGAAGAACGGATGCATAACAATGCGTCAAACGCTCTCAAAAAACTCCTCGATCTACAAGTAAAGGAAGCTGACGTTTTACGGGACGGTAAGTTTGTTCAAGTACCATTAAGTCAAGTTAAAAAGGGTAACATTGTTCGGGTTAAACCTGGACAGAAGATCGCCGTTGATGGTGTCATTACGAAGGGATCGACAACTGTTGATGAGTCAATGGTGACTGGTGAAAGTATGCCAGTGAGGAAAAAGGTTGGCGATAACGTAATTGGTTCAACGATTAACGGTGACGGGGCAATTGAGTTTCGTGCCACAAAGGTTGGGGATGAAACTGTCCTTGCCCAGATTGTCGAGATGGTCAAGAAGGCCCAAACTAGCCATGCACCAATTCAGAATCTCACTGACCGAATTTCAGGAATCTTTGTTCCGACAGTCTTGATCATTGCAATTATTACCTTTGTAGTGTGGTATGTCTTTCTCGGAGCAACGGCGGTGAATGCAATGCTTTTTGCGGTAGCCGTGATTGTAATTGCCTGCCCATGTGCATTAGGATTAGCAACCCCAACTGCTTTAATGGTTGGAACAAGTCGAGCTGCCAAAATGGGTGTTTTGATTAAGGACGGCCAGGCACTTGAAGAAATTAATGCTGTAAAGATAATTGCCTTTGATAAAACTGGAACAATTACTATTGGTAAGCCAACTGTTACTGACGTGATCGGTGAGCAAGCTAAGACTTTACAGGTTGCCGGAAGCTTAGAAGCGTCATCCGAACACCCGCTTGCTAAGGCAATTGTGGAAAAAGCACAACAAGAAAAAATTAAGCTTCTTCAGGTAACTGATTTTAAAGCAGTTGAAGGTCAAGGGGTAACAGCCAACCTTGATGGTCAGTCAGCATTTGTCGGGAGCCTGAAATTAGCTAAAAACGAACAGTTAGCAGAAAAGCTGAAGGAACAGGCAGGTAAACTTCAAAGCGAAGCCAAGACGGTGGTTTATGTTGGCCTTGGCGATGAGATTGTTGGGTTGATTGCTATTCAAGATACGCCAAAAGAGAGTTCTGCTACGGCAATCGCCCAATTAAAAGCACGGGGACTTCGGACGGTAATGATTACCGGTGATAATGAACAGGTTGCCCAAGCAATTGCAAAGGAAGTTGGCATTGATGCTGTCGTTGCCGGAGTGATGCCAAATCAAAAGTCAGCTGTAATTGAATCGTTGCAAAAGAATGGTAAAAAGGTTGCTTTTGTTGGTGACGGAATTAATGATGCACCAGCTTTGACCACGGCTGATGTCGGAATTGCGATGGGTTCAGGAACTGATATTGCGATTGAATCAGGAAGTATTGTCCTTGTAAAAAATGATTTACGTGGCGTTGTCCGGGCATTGTCGATTAGTCAGAAGACCTTTAATCGGATTAAGCTAAACCTCTTCTGGGCACTAATCTATAACGTTATCGGGATCCCAATTGCTGCTGGTGTCTTTGTTGGTGTTGGCTTGACCCTTAGCCCAGAATTTGCCGCATTAGCGATGGCCTTTAGCTCCGTTTCCGTTGTTACTTCTTCGCTGTTATTAAATTGGACGAAAATTGAGGACGCCTAGAACTTAATTTTTGATTTTAACTAAAATGCTGTGGTAGGTGTGATACAATAGGAACCGAATGCTTTATGAGCAAAATTACGAACGAAGCCATGAGGACGGGATTAATGTGATCCTGGATCATACTCTCATTGCGAGAGCGTAGTTCAAAAATACGTGAAGGAGTTTTTAGTTATGATTCAAACAATCGATCTGAAAAAAGGAATGGTTTTTGAACGCGGTGGCAAGTTGCTCCGGGTTCTTCAAATCAACCACCACAAGCCAGGTAAGGGTAACACTTTGATGCAAATGGACATCCAAGACGTTCGGACTGGTTCTATTGTCCACACTACTATGCGTCCATCCGAAAAGGTTGAACAAGTTAACGTTGATAAGCGTCAAGCACAATACCTTTACGACCAAGGTGATGCTTCAGTATTTATGGACATGGAAAACTATGACCAATACGAAGTTTCTGCTAGTCAACTAGGCGATGACAAGAAGTACTTGGTTGAAAATATGAAGGTTACTGTTAACTTTGTTGATGGTGAAATCGTTGGAATCGAATTACCAACCACTGTTGAACTTGAAGTCGCTGATACTCAACCAATGATTAAGGGTGCCACTATTGATGGTGGTGGTAAGCCAGCTACAATGACTACTGGTTTAGTTGTTAACGTTCCTGCCTTTATCAAGAATGGTGACAAGCTGATCATCAACACTACTGATGGCTCTTACAAGTCACGTGCCTAGAGTGTTAGTCAGCAAAGAACTTGCGGAAAGATAACACTAACTCCCGACAAAGGCGACTTGCGCCTAGGAGGGAGGGTATTATCTCTAGCAAGTTCCTGGCGAGCACATTTCGACTGTGTAGCCTAGAACGTCACGGCGAAGCGCAGTAGCTGAGTGGGTTCACAGACGAAATTGATAAATTCAAAAAAGACTAAGCTGAATTTTCAGCTTAGTCTTTTTTGGTTTAGGTAAGAATTAGTCAGTTAGTAAAGCTGGAAAATTTTAAACTCACTAAATCTAATTTAATTTCCAGCTTCTAGTTCATCTTGGAATTTCTTCAACCACCCAGGCAAAGATTCTGTAAGGCTGTAATAGGTGTCGTCGAAACGATGGGTAATCCACGGATCGACAATATAATTTTCCTCTTTACCAGGAGTAGCTTCATAAATACCATGAACTTTATTGGCTAATCCTGCTGGTGCCATCGCTTTAGCATCAGCAACGTTCATCTTATCCATTGCAATAATATAGTCAGCCTCATCAAAGTCACGAGGGAGTAGTTGACGGGCGATCATCCCGTCATCTTCAATCTGATGCTTGGCTAATACTGCTTTGGTTCTGCTATCTGCAGGAGAGCCTTCCGCAATGTCGCTTGTTCCAGCAGAGTCAACCGTGATTTGGTCACTGAGACCTGCTTTAGTAACCATCTGCTTAAACATTGCTTCAGCCATTGGAGAACGGCAAATATTGCCGAGACATACAAAAATAACTTTCATCGAAATACCTTCCTATTCTATCGAAGAGTAGTATCAATACTTTAGGGGTTTAATAAAGTCAATTTAGTTTCTAATCTTGATAAGCGAATATTATTGAGAAATGGCAGTGATCAGATCAGGTATTTTGCGGAAATCATTTTTCAATCGTTCTTCCCCATAAGATTGAACGACTTTATTGTATCATTGGGTGTTCGGGGTGTAGACTGGTTGATATTGACTAGACACGGCTTTAAATGTTCGGGTGAGGTAAAGAAAAATGAATGAAGAACAGTTAAGAATATTCTTGGATGTTGTAGAGTTGGGTAGTTTCCAAAAAGTAGCTGAAAGGAATTATGTTTCTCAACGAGCAGTTTCACGACAAATTCAACGGTTAGAAGAGCATCTCGGGACACAATTATTTAACCGAGGCAAAAACAAAATTACGTTAACTCATGCGGGGCGCTTCTTTGAGAAACGTTGCCGGGCACTCCTAAGCATGTTAAATAACACCCAGCATGAATTGCACCGGTTTTCATATCGCGGTGAGACAAAGCTGTCAATTGGCTACTTTTCACCGTTTGATGCTGTCCTGGTTCATGAATTATTAAATTTCCTTCCTCATGGTGTGAATACGTTTGTTAGCGTTGAAGGGATTGAACACTTGGTTTCCGATGTTCTAATGGGAAGTCTGGATTGTGCAGTAATTCTTGATAATTATGGGTTTAACTATGATTATGCCAAAATGGGCTTATGTGCTGTTCCAATTTGCCAAGATGAGATGAATATCGGTGTCAGTGAACGACTAGTAGAAAATAAGAAATCTCCACTTAATCTCCGCCTTTTTCGTGACTTACCGGTTGCTTATTATAGTAATGAGGACTCGACTTATTTAAAACAGGCGTTCATTAGTAGTTTAGAAAATATTATTCAACCGTTGGAAGTATTGCGAGTAGCGCCATTTGAGCAACTGCAAATGCTGGTGGGAACCGGTCAGGCATTGTCATTTTATCCCGAACGATTAGGAAGAATACTACAAAAGCCGACAGATCATATTTGTTATCTTTCACTGGACAAAGGGATTAATCAATCATGTGAATTTAAATTACTGTATAAAAAGGAAAATAAGAGTCCGACCTTAAAGCAGGCAATTCATTATTTTAAACAAGAATTTGACATCGAACAATTGTTCTAGTATATTTAGATGACAATTTGTTTTAGTGGAGTAGTGACGATTTTGAAAAAGATAATTACAATGACGGCTGAACATAGGGCTAGCATTTTACAACAATTAAATGAGCAACAGATCGCAGCCTTAAGTGAATTTACCCGCTTCACAATGCTTTCGCAGTTTCATACTCGTCATTATTTACAGAATACTGATTGGCAGTTTGTGGGGATGGTTGTTGATCCTTGGTATCAGCGAGCACACGGTCACTATGGCGAAAACCTCTATTGTGATTGTGGGCGCCGGTTAAAGAACCAGTTTATTCTTCGCTCACGTTCGACAGGCAAACGGCTATGTTTAGGAATTACCCATTTTCAACAGCATGCAAGTATCCCAATGGCAGTTGCTAAGGAGATTCAGCGAGGGATTAATGAGGTTCATTTGTATATGGATAGCATCCTGTTGAAGTACCAATCTGGGCAACGCTTCCCTGAGAAGTTATTTGATTATGCCTGCCAACATAATGGGTTTAAGAACCGGGAAAGTACAATTTTGTTTCAACGCTGTCAGCTCTTTAGTCAGGTTAATTTACCACTATATAAAACTGACGAGCATGACTTACGTGCCCTGGTTGAGCAACTGCAATCAGGAAATCGGCCACGGCTAACTAAAGAGCAGATTCAGCAGTTATTAGCATCAATTGCTGACGACTGGCGACAGATAGAGCAACAGATTACATTACTCACGTACCAGCTAAGTGAACACGGATTAGGACAACAGGAACTTCACCGGGTAAAAAGCAACGCGACAAATTATTCCCTCCAAAGAAGGAAGAGTCGGTTCTTAATCCAAAATTGGAAAGCACTTAACACATTAACCCTGACTAAGGCGCGGACCCAGCTATCAATCAAATTACGTGAGCTGGCATTCTACGTTTTAATAACTGAGCCGCTTGCAGAACAATTAAGGATTAACCGGACACAAGCACTGCAGATTCTAAAGACGCATCGTTATCCAGTAAAATCATCTCATTCATTTGGCGTTCGGGAAGCCAGACAACTGGTGGCGACTATCGTAAGTGAACGGTAAAGAGTAGAATAGGGAGAGGATAGACGCGGATTGAATTGGAGGGCTGCATCATATGACTCAAACAACATTTGCAATAACGAGCGCTGGAAAGCTAGTTCAGGATATTCATCCTTTAGTTGCCCATCATTTACTTGTCGTGGGACAAACGGGAAGCGGTAAGACTACGAGTACTTTATCACTGCTAGATCAATTGCAGCGTACTAACTACACCACGATTATTTTCGACCCAACTGGTGAGTATTCAAAACTCCTAACTCAGTAACCTATAAATTAGGCGAAAATGCTTATCTTGAGGCTGGACAGTTAAGTGCTCATCAACTACGGGAAGCATTGCAGATTCATGGTAATCGGCTCCTTAACGATAAATTAGCGCAGGCCGTTGATGCGTTACGGATCCAGCAAAACATTGTTCAGTCGAATAAACCATATGTTAAAATTGGGGTTCCAATTGCAGATTATCAAAAACAATTAGCAAAGCTCAGCAACTGGTCCCGTTCATTTGCACCCCAGCAGTTAGCTGAACAATTAATTGCGGAATTTGTAATCCCATATCCTGATGAACGAGCTGATTATTCATTGCTTGGACAACAGTATGATCGGCCAACGATTAATCGAGAATGGAATGCAATTGCGACAATTCGTCAACGTCTTGTCAGCGATGCCTTTCGGATACTTTTTGATCCGGAGCCACATCCGGGAGTCTTCAAGACAGAATTAAATTTTGTCATTAAAATGTTTCTGGAACACCGGAGCAGTCACCGAACATTAGTGATTGATCTTTCAAAATTAAAGCAATATGAGGAGAGCCAACGGGTGGTGCTCTCGTTATTGCTAAAGAACCTTTTGACTGCCCGCTTGCAAAAACCTAATAATTTTCCGGTTAATATTGTCCTTGATGAAGCCCACCGATACTTACCACAAGATGAACACCAGCTTGCGGATAACGGCATTTTCCAGGTTCTCCGCGAAGGACGCAAGGTTGGTTTATCAATGACATTGACTACCCAGTCGCCGTTAGACTTGCCGGCCCGCTTACGGTCACAATTTGCTAACCTCCTCCTTCATCATTTGACGAGTCCGGAAGAGCTTTCTAGTTTAGCGATTACTGACGGGATTAATTTACGTGAGATTAATCGGTTATCAACTGGGGAGGCAATCTTGTTGCTAGCTAATACACCACAACGAAAAATAAAGGTTAACCTGCCAAAATGGTGGGAAAATAATCATGATGGGATTGAAGAGAATGGAGACTGAAGGACAAACAACTGCCGTGCCATTTGTAAAATGGGTCGGTGGTAAACGACAATTACTAACCGAATTAGCATCTTATTATCCGAAAAAATTCAATCGATATTTTGAGCCGTTTATCGGGGGTGGGGCTAATCTACTTAACCTTCTCCCGAAGAAGGCAACGATTAATGACTTTAATGAGGAATTAATTAATGCTTGGCAAGTGGTTAGAGAACAGCCTGAGAAGCTAATTAGTCTGGTTAGCGAACATGTGGATAATGATAGTAAAGAATATTATTTGGATATTCGGTTAGCTGATCGGGATGGTCGGTTATCACAAATGTCAGCTGTTCAACGGGCAGCACGGTTTATCTATTTGAATAAGGCTGGCTTTAATGGCCTTTGGCGGGTTAATTCTAAGGGACAAAATAATGTCCCTTATGGTGCTCACAAGAAGGTTAATATTCCGATTGATGCAATCCGGAATGATCATGAATACCTAGTTACTCATGACGTTGAAATCCTTCAAGGCGACTATAAGGTTGCGGTTGCTAGTGCCCAAGAGAACGACTTTGTTTATTTTGATCCGCCGTATATTCCCGTAAATCAAACAGCTGCATTTACGAGTTATACCAAGGACGGTTTTGGTTTAGCCCAGCAAGAGGAATTGCGTGACTTAGCACTCCAATTAGCTGATCGCGGTGTCAAAGTAATGTTATCGAATTCTGATGTGCCGCTGATTGAGCAACTATACACTGATCGGCAGTTTCATATTCACCATGTTCAGGCACGGCGAAGTGTTAATTCAAAGGGAAATAAGCGGGGCAAAGTTGGCGAAGTAATTATTACGACTTATGGAGATTGAACGGACACAATAAGTCAATTGAAAAGATAACGGGACAAAATTTATATTTTATGGTATAACTAGTTATGGATTATTTTATCCAATTAATTACTTTGAATCACAAAAAGGGCGACGGTATTATACCGTTGCCTTTTTTGTCGGAAATTGTTAATGTGATCAGTAGTTAATGTTAAGATAGAAAGCATACTAGGTGAATTAGGCGGTGGTCGTTAATGATCGAGATTTTTAACCATAAATATTCCTTTCCCAAGATATTAACTTGGGGTTTTTTAGCGATCATTTTTCTCGGGACGATTTTATTATCATTGCCGATTGCAACACGTTCTGGGCATAGTGATGATATTATGACGGCCTTTTTTACTTCCACTAGTGCAACCTGTGTGACTGGCCTAACGTTAGTACCAACGGCAACTTACTGGTCCTTCTTTGGTCAAGTGGTAATTGCGATCCTAATGGAAGTTGGTGGATTGGGTTTTATGACCTTTGCGGTAATGATGTCCTTACTAATCCATCAACGAATGCGGATGTCGACACGGTTATTAACTCAAGAGGCCCTCAATCTTGACCATCTTTCTCAGTTAAATGTGGTTAACTTGATTATTCGCCTATCGATTATTATCCAACTTGCAGGAATGGGCTTGCTTTTTATTGACTTTTATCCTCGCTACGGGTTGAAAAAGGGACTGTGGTTTAGTGCTTTTCATTCTATCTCGGCGTTTTGTAATGCTGGGTTTGATTTGACCGGGAATAGTCTTGAAGATTACGCAAAGGATCCTTATATGTTGACGGTAATGGCTGTGTTAATCATTACTGGTTCATTTGGGTTCCTGGTTTGGCAAGACCTGCTTCAATTTCCTAAGCGTCACCACTTGTCGCTTCATACGCATTTAGTTCTCCGGACTGGAGCAGTTATCTTTGTTATTTCAGCATTGGTTTACTTTTTGACTGAACATAATTTAAGTCAGTTTAGTAGGGAGTTAACCTACCCGCAGCGACTGTTTAACACGATTTTCATGGCAATTACTCCCCGGACAGCTGGACTCGTTACCGTCCCGTATACAAAATTGAGTGCTGCCGGAATCAGTACAACAATTATTCTAATGTTTATTGGTGGTGCACCAGGGTCAACTGCTGGTGGGATTAAAACCACAACAATTGGGTTACTAACGCTTCAAAGTATTGCGACCTTACGTGGACGAAGGGATACGGTTTTTGCCCATCGCCGATTTACGGATGAGAATGTCTTTCGGGCCTTGACGCTGCTTTTTGTTGCGTTTGCGATTTTGATGATTTCAATTTTGATATTAGTCGAAACCCAAGCACTTCCTCGGCATGATTCGTTAACATACGTTACTTTTGAGGCTACAGCGGCTTTTGGAACAACGGGAATTTCTCTTGGAATTACACCAAGTCTAAATTTTGTTGGTAAATTGATTATTATGTTTTTGATGTTTATTGGTCGGGTTGGGATCTATACGGTCATGTATTCAATTCTCAATGCTCAGCCAAAACAACGGGAATACCGGTATCCAAAGGAAGGTGTCTTAATTGGTTAAACGAGAAAGTTATGCTGTCATTGGTTTAGGACAATTTGGTTCGTCTATTTGTGATGCGCTTGTTCAAGCGGGGCAAGAGGTTCTTGCAATTGATAGTAATGAAGAGGTAATTAATGAATACGCTGACTCTGTTATGCGAGCGGTAATTGCTGATGCTCAGGATGAGGACGCCCTTCGCGATCTTGATATTGGGAGCTTCGATCATGTTTACGTTTCTATCGGAAAGAACGTTGAAGCTAGCATTATGGTAACATTAATTGCCAAAGAATTAGGGGCGAAGGATGTTATCTGTCGAGCAGAGAATGCGAACCATGCCCGAGTTCTTGAGAAGATCGGGGCCGATCAGGTTGTGCGACCAGAACATGATTTAGCAAAGCGGCTTGTCTTTCAACAGTTGAATCCAGGTGTAATTGATTATGTTCAGCTCAGTAAGAAGGTTACGTTAGCTGAGGTTAATATTAATAACCCAAAGTTCTTTGGGAAAACCCTGGATGAATTAGATTTTCGAAATCGGTTTAACGTTAATGTTATCATTATTGTAAATGCTGATGATGAGGTTAATCAGATGCCTCAAGCTAGTGATGTGATCAAGCCACATGATAAAATTACAGTAGTGGGCGACTTAAAGGACATTAAGAAGCTTAATAGTATTGTTGCTTGACCGAAAAGAGGGTAAATCATGAAGGTATTATTAGCGATTATTATTATCTTAATCCTGTTAGTGATAGGAATTTATTGCAATACGCTATTTCGCGGCCGGAGTTTAATTTGGGGACAAATTCTTCGGGAACTAAAGATGCCTGAGAACGCTCAGGTTGCAATCCTAGGGCTAAACTATGCGGGCCTATTTATCGATGTTGCAAAGCGGCTGAAGGCCCCAGGAAAGGTAACGGGAGTCAACATTGGTAATGAAAATGTGACAAAGCAGGAAAGTGAGCGGATCAAGGAAAATCGGGTTGCCGATCGGACAAAATTGGTTGATGGTAGTTTGTTGAACCTTCCGTTGGAGAGCCGGCACTATGATTATGTTCTTTCAACGTTTACTTTTCATAGTGTTTCTCCCGCAATTAACCGGGGACGGGCAATTCAGGAAGCGGTTCGCGTAATGAAGCCTAATGGTACCCTAATCATTGTTGATTTTGGTAACCTTCAACAATACCGGCTACTTCTGAATAACCTCGGTTTTCAAGACATAAGAGTAGTTCCAACCGGTATCAACGGTTGGTGGGGCGGTCCATGGTTAAAGACCAGCGTCCTAATGGCGAGAAGATAAGAATAACAGAAAAGCCTTTAGCATTCGGTATTAGCTGAATGCTAAAGGCTTTATCAGTTTAAAAGTAATCTTTTAGAAGAAGAGGCGACTCATAACAATCATAAAGATTAGTAAACAGGTTGAACTGATAATGGCAGCACCAAAGACAGCACCACCACGTTTGAAAATAACCCGGAAATTAACTGAGATTCCAAGAGCTGCCATTGCCATTCCTAAAAAGATATAGGCTGCTTGAACAAGACCATCAAGGAGTCCAGCAGGAAGTGGCAGAAATGTTCCCAAAATACTGGTAAGGATGAAACCACCTAGGAACCACGGAATCGGCAATTTCTTTGGTGCCTGTTCGTGTTCTTCAATGCTTTCACGGATGAGCCGCCGTTGGTACCAATAACCGACGATTAAAGCTACCGGGGCAAGAAGAAGGACCCGAGAAAGCTTCATGATTAACGCATTATCTAAGCTGGCTTCACCAAAGGCCCCTCCAGCAGCGACTGCATGGGCAATTTCATGAAGTGATCCACCAGCGACAATCCCAAATTGAGGATCAGTTAAGCCAAGGATTGGTTTAAGACCAATTTCAACCAGGGTAAAGACGGTTCCCATGACACAAACAACTGCTACCGCGAGGACCTCATTTTCCCGTTTCCGTTCTTCATCGGTAGTTTCGATCTGTGGTGAAACCCCCATGACGGCAGCGGCACCACAAATTCCGCAACCACAAGCTGATAAAATTGCTAACTCATCTTCAGCACCGAATTTGCGACTGAGCCAGTAAGTTAAGCAGATCGTTCCGGTAACCCCGACCATCGCAACTAAGATTGTTTTTACTCCAGCTTGAGCGAGTGATTCGAGATTTAATCGAAAACCAAGAAGGATAATCCCAAGGCGTAAAAACTTATTTGAGATAAAGCCCATTCCAGATTTAGCATCAGCTTGTAACTTACTTGGGGTCAGTTGCATTGCAATCCCAAGAAGCAACGCAATGACTAGTGCCCCAATTAGGTTAACATATGGTAGTTTTGCTAAAAGAACTCCCGCGACCGCGCAGATGAGAGTCATTACAGCTGCTAACCAGAAGCTCTTTGTTCTAATAATTGACATCATTTAATAATTCCCCTCTCTTTAATCCTGTATAACTTTAGCAGATCCATGAGCATAAACAAGGGAATTTATTAAGAAAGTTAAATGTAAACGGTTGCCCCAGTCATTCTGCTTGAAGTTGTCTTCAAAAAGCATGAAAATGAAGGTGTCAAAAAATGGAGGGATATTAATGGATATTCAAAATGTTTCACTATTTCAGTCTTTTTCTTCGTTAGATGTTTATCATAGTAATAGTGATGAGCCGTTACCTGGAATCGTAATTATCCCCGGAGGCAGCTACAATGAGATCATGGAGCGTGATTCTGAACGGGTGGCAATTACCTTTGCAAGTCACGCTTTTCAGACATTTGTGGTTCGTTATCCAGTAGTTGAACATAAGGATTACCAAGCAGCTAAATCAGCAGTTGCTCAGGCATTTGACCATATTGTTGCTCATGCTGACGAACTAAACGTTGATCCAAAGCGGTTAGGAATTATCGGGTTTTCAGCTGGAGGACAATTAGCGGCTGCGTACAGTAACATCGCCCACACGAAGGCTAAGTTTGTTGGTCTTGGCTATCCGGTAATTAAACCGACAATTGATGATCGAATGGGTGTGGTAACTGAGGATGTTACTCAACTTGTTAACGATAATACTCCGGCAACGTTTATTTGGGGTTCGTTTAATGACCAAGTAACACCATTCAATGATCATATTTTGCCATACGTTCAAGCATTGAGAGCCCATAACGTTTCAGTCGAACTTCACGAATTCTGCACTGGCAACCACGGACTGGCACTTGCTAATAAGTATACGGGAATCGTTAATAATGACCGGACGGATGAACACATGAGCGAATGGTTTAACCTCTTTCTTAATTGGCTGAAAACAATGAATTAGGGCAGTTTACTCATCTTTATTTAATTGAATAATCTTCGAGCCTACCTGCTCAATGAAATGGTGATCGTGTTCCACAAAGAGGAGCGGTGGTCGGTATGCTTGAATTAAGTCAATTAGCTGCTCCTGATTATATGTGTCCAGGTAATTTAATGGTTCATCCCAGACATAGAGATGGGCGGGAGTAGCTAGTGATCGTGCCAATTCAACCTTCTTTTGCTGCCCCATGCTCATCGTCTCAATTCTGTTATTAAAGGCTGAGCGGGGAACTCCTAGCTTGTGAAGAAGGTTAAGAAATAGCTTGAGATCAAGATGATTATTCTTTGCAAATTCAGTGAGGCTTCCTGAATTATCTGAATAGTCTTGACGAACTGTACTAACTGTAATATTGCTAGCAAGCTCAATCGTTCCGTTAATATTCCCGGGGAATTGCTGACAAATTGCCTGGATTAAGCTGGACTTTCCAGTACCGTTTCTGCCGCTGAGAGCAACCTGTTCATTTTGCTTAACAGTAAAATTCAGCGGGGCAAAGAGCTGCCGGTCAGGAAACGAGAGCGTCACGTCCTTAATCGTTAATAAAGTTTGGTGATGATCTTGTTGAAGATTAAGCGAGAGTGGTGTGATGGAATCGATGTTGTTAAGCAATCCTTGTTTATCATTGATTGCTTGCTCAATTCGGTTATTAATGGTCACTGATTTCTTCATCATTTTTGCGGCCTTAGCGCCAAGAAATCCCTTATCAGCGTGGGAGTTATTTTTCTTCTCACCTTCAGCTCGCTTGGCCCATTGCTGGCGTTGCTGTTGACTCTGTCTAAGTTTTTTAATATCAGTTTTCAATTGCTGATTAGTCGTGATTGCTTCTTGGTCACGACGCTTTTTTTGTTTAAAGTAAGTTGAATAATTTCCTCGCTCTAAGACTAGTTGGGATTTTTCGATTACTAGGGTATGGTCAATGATTTGATCAAGAAATTCTCGATCGTGACTGGTGATAATGAAACCGGTAGTTTTTTGACGGAGATAGTTAGCAACTTGTTTACGACCAACCTGGTCAAGATGGTTTGTTGGTTCATCGAGAAGAAGATAATCATAATCACTGGCAAAGAGGGCTGCTAACTGGAGCTTTGTTCGTTCGCCACCGCTTAATGTTGAGTAAGGTTGCCACAAGATTTCAGGATTGGTTGCCATCAAATTTAGTTCTCGCTCTAATTGCCAAGGCTCAAGAAACGAGTTTGGAACTGCTTCAATTACCGTGTCTCCAGCAAGGAAAGCCGGATCCTTAATTGTTAGCGGGAAATATTGTGGTTTTAGATTAGTAATGATCGAACCTTGATAGTTGACAAGACCACGGAGAATCTTCATCAGAGTAGTTTTTCCACGACCGTTTCTACCAAGTAAGCCTAATTTCCAGTCACCATCAAGATCTAAATTACAGTGATCGAAAAGGGGAGCTTGCCCTGGATAAGCAAATGAGAGGTTTCTGATTGTTAAGTTTTCCATTAAACTGGTCACGTCCTTTCGATGGACGCAAAAAAGGCCTACCACACGGGCAGACCTTTAAAATGGTTCTACAATTTTAAGTACTGATGGACTTAACATCAG
>ENA-UOJG01001895-UOJG01001895.1-human-gut-metagenome-genome-assembly--contig:-C47-NODE-1895-length-19864-cov-18.890807_pt1 | contig 19864 bp, 17 predicted proteins | sample MGYA00242340_ERZ723887 | MGnify/ENA metagenome assembly ERZ723887 | reverse complement strand
TACAACATCTACCGATCAATCCAAATTCAATAAAAATGAGGATTTCTACAAAGCCTAAAATTAAAAAAAAACATTGAAGAAAAAAAGAAAATAATTAAGTAAAAAACAATGCTAAATATAATTAATAGAAAAATAAACTGTTTCATATAAAAAAAAGTGCTAAAAATCTTTGTCCAATGCCCATATTTAAAAAAAAATGATTAAATTTTCAATAAATCATCAAATGTTTTTTCTAACATTTCATAATTTAAAATAAAATCAATCTCAGGAGAAACCGATTTAAGTGTATTAAACATAGTTTTCCATCCTAAACCATCAGTAATCCATACAAATTTCATATTAGCTTTTTTAACTTGTTTTTGTAATTCCACATATGCATGTGCTACTTCTATTGGTTTACTTCCAGTGGCACTGTAAAAATTACATTCAAATACTATTTTAGGCATTTCATTTTCAAATATTACAAAGTCAAAACGTTTGTTTCTTTCTAGTTTTATAGTATATTCTGCTTCATATGTTAAAGTAGGATGATTTTTTAGTGATTTGTCTAAGAAGTTAGAAACAATTCTTTCAAAGGAATGTCCACTTCTATTTTTACGGGCATTAGTATCTAATCCTACTTCCACTCCCAATAAATAAGATTTCAAATCATTAATTTCTAAAAAGAAGTCAAAAATCCCTGAATTTTTTGAAAAAGTTGTTATTTTTTCTATATCCTTGGAATTTTTACTGAAATCTATCTCTTCAACTTCACCTTTATCAATATTCATTATTGGAAATTTTTTCTCTCTAATAGCCAATATTAAAGGCAGTACCTGTTTGGTTTCTGGATATGTCCCTATTGTTTTTAGAAATTCCTTTTCTAAATTTTCAGGAGCTACTTTAGTTAAAGGATTTAATTTATCAATTTGGGAATTTAGTTTTTTAACTGCATTTAAAACTTTTTCTTGATTTGTGAAAAACTCATAGGTATGATTTGTAGTTAATAAATTATTTAAAAAATCATAATCATATTCTTCTATACTTTTATATCCTAATTCTTCATATTTGACCATGTTAATATATTATATAAAAATAGTTATTTAAAATTGATTATTAAAAATTCTTAATTAATAACTCATTTATTGATCCTCTTTTAGTTTTATCTCTATTTATCATTCTTTTTGCTTGAACTCTTTTAATATCAAAACCTTCATACAGCTCATCAAAGAAATTGTCTTCTTTATTAGCATTTTTAGGATCTGAATTACTTAATATGAATTTTGAACATTTTTTATCTATTGATCTGCAAAATTCTGCTAATTGTATTTGATTATCATCATTAAATCGAGATTTAGTATAACTTGTGAAGCTTGCTGAATCTGTTAATGGACGATATGGTGGATCAAAGTAAACTAAAGAGTTATCACCAATAAATTCTCCAAGTTCTTCAAAAGGACCATTACAAATAATTGTGTTTTTAAGAGCCTTTGAAACATCTTTAATATTTTCTTCTTCAAAAATAGCTGGATTTTTATATTTTCCCATAGGAACATTGAATTCACCATTAGCATTCACCCTATATAAACCATTAAAACATGTTTTATTTAAAAATATTAATTGTTTTGCTCTTTCAATACTCTCATCAGAAACAGATAAATAATCAAAATTTTTACCCTTTTTATTGTAATCATCTCTTACTTTAAAGAAGAACTCTTTTCTATCCTCTCCATTTAACTCTAAGTACTCCATTTTTATTTCTTTTAATTGAATAATAAGTTTTTTAGGGCATTTTTGAATAACCCTATATGTTAAAATCAAATCAGGATTTATATCATTAATATATGATTTTTTAATTTTAAAATATGATTTTAAATAAAAAAATAATGCACCTCCACCCAAAAATGGTTCAAAGTAGTTTTCAATGTATTTAGATTGAATAATTTCTTCTGGAAAAATAGCTATTATTTCATCTATCAATTGTGATTTTCCTCCAGCCCACTTTAAAAATGGTTTTGGAGATATTATTGAATCTCCAAATAAATTTTTCTCCATAAATAATTCGTCCTTTAGTTTTTCATCTCTTTTATTGTAAATAGCTTGTTTCTTATCTCTGCTGCTTTTTCAAAGTTTAAGTTTTTAGCAGCTTCTTTCATATCACTTTCAAGATCTTTTATCAACAGATTAAGTTCGTCTTTCGGCATTTTGCTTATGTCCATAGCTGTTTTGTCATATCTTTCCTTTGTTTCCTTTTTCTCTTTTATTGTACGTGTTGTTGTCTTTGGAGTTATGTTGTGTAACTCATTATATTTCAGTTGGATTTTTCTTCTTTTGTTTGTTATATCCATTGCGTTTTTTACTGAATCTGTCATTTCGTCAACGTACATTATTACTTTTCCGTTGACGTTTCTTGCTGCCCTTCCGATTGTCTGGATAAGTGATGTCTGGTTTCTTAGAAATCCTTCCTTGTCTGCGTCCAGTATTCCTACCAATGATACTTCAGGTAAGTCCAGTCCTTCTCTTAATAGGTTTACTCCTACTAGCACGTCAAATGTTCCTCTTCTTAGGTCATCGATTATCTCTACCCTTTCTAGGGTGTCTATATCTGAGTGCATGTACCGTACTTTCACTCCTATTTTTGCAAAGTAGTCTGTTAGGTCTTCTGCCATTCTTTTGGTTAGTGTTGTTACAAGAACCCTTTCGTCTTTCTCTGCTCTTTTTTGAACTTCTCCAAGGAGATCTTCTACCTGACCTTTTACAGGTCTTATTATGATTTCAGGGTCCACCAGTCCTGTTGGCCTGTTGATTTGCTCTACTATATTTGTTGAACGTGATAGCTCGTATTGACTTGGTGTTGCTGATACGTAGAGAACCTGATCAACGCTTGATTCAAATTCATCGAATCTTAATGGCCTGTTTTCCTTTGCTGATGGGAGCCTAAAGCCGTGGTCTACAAGGGTCTGTTTACGTGCCTTGTCTCCATTGTACATTCCTCTGATTTGTGGAACTGTTACGTGGGATTCGTCGATTATTGTCAGGTAGTCGTCTGGGAAGTATTTAAGAAGAGAATATGGTGTATCTCCCCATTTTCTTGCTGATAAGTGCATTGAGTAGTTCTCAACACCTGGACAGTATCCCATTTCGTTTAGCATCTCAACGTCAAAACGTGTTCTCTGTTCCAGTCTTTGTGCTTCTAAGAACTTGTTTGTCTGGTTCAGTTCCAGTAATCTTTGATCCAGTTCCTGGTTTATGTCCTTTATTGCTGTTTCCAGTCTGTCCTGACCTACTACAAAGTGCTTTGCAGGAAAAATCATGTATCTCTGCAGTGCTTCTGTCTTTTTACCTGTAACCTTATCGATGAGACCAATGCCGTCGATTTCATCTCCAAATAGCTCTATCCTTATTGGTGATGTTCCGTCTACAGGATTGATTTCGATTACATCTCCACGGACTCTGAACTGACCTCTGTCAAATTCTATGTCGTTACGTTCGTACTGCATGAAAATTAGCTGCTTTATGATGTCGTCACGGTCATAAATGTCTCCTACAGCTACTGGAAATGCAAATTCCCCATAGTCTTCAGGAGATCCTATACCATAGATACATGATACACTTGATACAACAATAACGTCGTCACGGGAAAGAAGGGACTGTGTTGCAGAGTGTCTCATTGTGTCTATTTCTTCATTGATTGATGCTTCTTTATCAATGAATGTGTCTGTTCTTGGAACGTAAGCTTCTGGCTGGTAATAATCATAATAGCTTACAAAATATTCTACAGCGTTGTCTGGAAAGAATTCCTTGAACTCTTCATATAGCTGTGCTGCTAGGGTTTTGTTGTGAGAAATAATAAGTGTTGGCTTTTGAACTTTTTCAATAATGTTTGCCATGGTAAATGTTTTACCAGACCCTGTTACGCCTAATAGGGTCTGTTCTTTTTTTCCATCAAGAAATCCTTTTGACAGTGATTCTATAGCTTTCGGCTGGTCTCCTAAAGGTTTATATGGTGAATTTAGTTGAAACTGTTTCATAGTTGTTCATCTCCCTAAATTATTAAACCTTATTACTACTATTTATTTATTTTGATATTGAAACTAATATGAACATATGGAGGTTCGCAGCATGGAATGACTTTTCTCTCTCTTATTGTTACGTTATCATATTCCCTGAATGCTGCTTCTAGATCTTTTTTTATGCTTTTAACTGAATCGTCAACCATTACTCTTAGGTTTCCAAGAAAGTTTATATTGTCTCTGGAGTTCATAATAGCTATATTATCAACAATATAAGGTTCATTATATTTTTTTAAAATATTATTGGATTTTTCCATTAGGTCTTCTTTTATAATGTCTTTATCTGTTTCCATATAAACACCACCTAAGAGCATTTGAGGACTATTTTATCTCTTCAGCAATAATATCTGCTAGAGAGACACGTGATGTGTCTGAGGATATGCTGTTTGTTGAAATTATGCTTCTGGCACCTGCATTGTATATTCTTGCTGTAGCACCATTTACAAGTATTGGGTGAACACAACAAACGTCAACAGATTCAGCACCATGTGCCTTTAAAATGTTTATAGCATTAACAATTGTACCGCCTGTAGCTATAATATCATCAATAATGATAGCTCTTTTACCTTTAACTGCATCTACATTAACAGTCTCTTCAGATGCACCGTCGCACCTAACATCAACGATTCTTGTTTCTACATTGTCACCGCTGTGGCGAACTTTGGAAAGGTAAGTACACTGACAGTCTAGAATCTCAGCGATTTCACGGGCAAAACCGTAAGCTCCTTTATCTGGTGCAACAATTAAAAGATCATCATTGTTTTTTCCAACAAAGTTGGCTATTGCAGGTATTGCAGAGAGACTCTTAGCAGGGATGTTGAAGAAATCAAGAACGCATTTTTCATGGATATTGAAAGTGATAAACTCGTCAGCACCTGCAGACTCAACCAGTTCAGCAACGATTTTAGCGGAAACCGCTTCCCCAGGATTGAAACGTTTTTCCTGACGGGCATAACCCATATAAGGCATTACAACACGAACCTTTTTAGCTCCAATATCTTTAGCGGTTTTGATTAAAAATAGCAATTCAAGAATATTTTCATCCTGAGGATAACCGGTTGACTGGATAATGGTTACTTCCTCTTCGACAGCTCCGTTAATCTTTAAATATCTTTCTCCATCTGGAAACTTCTTGTTTTCCACATAACACAATTTTTTCCCTAATTTCTCAGCTACTTTAGCTGCAAGATCTTGAGATGTTGAACCACCAATAATCATATAAAATTCACCAAAATAATTTTTGTTTTAAGAATTATAAATAAGTTTATAATAAAAAACTGCAATAAATACCACACATGAAAACTATTGTAAAGATAATTCCAATAATAATCATACTAATAATCATTGGATTTATAGCTAGTGCAAATGTTTTAATTCTTGCAGCAGACACAAGTGAAGGTGGAGAATCTGCACCTGGAATGGATATGGCTGCAACCTGGAGCTTGACTAAAGGATTCAACTGGATTTATCCTGGAAGCTCAACAAATGCTGAGGGAGAAACATTACACAACATCCATTATGACCATCCAGACAGTCCCTATCAAGCAGCAGCAGACATAATGGAGTACACATACCACACAAGACCAAATCTTGTGATAACAGTAAATAATGCTGCAGCTGAGCGAATATTTGGCGGAAGCATTGTAGACAATATAAGAGGATATGACTGGGGAGAAGGGTATGACCGTGCACCAGCAATACAGGCAGCAATGGAAAATGCTCAAATAGACTATTTGGCAGTGATAAGTAGTGTCTTAAGTGGAGACATTGCATTCCATTTCGTCTAAAAATGTTATTTGTAAAATAATAGGTAAAAAGACAGTGCAATACCTATTATTGAAATCAATAACATTACATAACCATGTTTTCTTATTTTTTTATCTGGAGCCTGAATTAGATAAAAGGGCATGAAAATACCAAAGAAACCTAAATATCCAACTGAATATTTAGCTCTTAAAAAGTAAATTAAAACACCACCCCATGATAAAACGATTGTAACTAAATAAGAAATAATGATTAAATTCCTTTTAGACTTTTCACTAATGCCCATCCTTAGCTGGTTAGAGTTTTCTGTAAGTGGTGTTCCACATTTGGCGCAAAAGTCATATTCGTCCTTATTTTCATAATTACAATTACTGCAAATTCTTACCATGGCCATCAAATCTATAAAATATAGTTAAAATTATCTGGAACTTCACGTTCAGGGCTTTCAATCTTGTTATCACTTTCATAACCAAGTAAAAGGCCAGATATTGGAATGAAACCTTCTGGAAGATCTAATCTTAAAAGAACATCAGGCTCTATTAATGTCTGAACTGGAGAGACAACATAACAGCTTCCAATACCTAGATCAGTTGCTGCAATAGCCATTGTGGTAATAGCTGCTGAAGCATTGATCTGTGAAAATGGAGTTTCAGGAGTTGAAACCACAACTAGAGTAGGGGCATTGTATAAAGGTTCATAACCTGGTATTGAGGCTCTTTCTTTCATAAAGCCTTCACTGGCCAACATTTTCATCTTGGTTTTGTCATTAATCTCAGTTAAAAATTCCTCGTTTTGAATTACAGTAACATGAAAAGGGCCTGCATTTGGAGCTTTATTAGCTACATCTAAAATTGCAGATAACTCACTTTCTGCAATTTGATCATCTTTATAACCGCGAATACTTTTTCTTGAATTTATTGCATCAAAAGTTTCCATAAAAATTCCTCATTTAAAATAATATTCCTCAGCTTTTAAATACATTACTATTTCTTTAAAAGACCTGTTTCTATAATCAACATTGTAGAGCTCATCATAATAATCAAATCCTAATTTTTGAAGAACCCTTTTTGATTGATTATTTCCCTCTTTAAATGTTGCAAATACATTGGTTAACTCTAAATCTTTAAAGGCATGTTCCAAAAGTCTTTTAGAAGCCTCTACAACTAGTCCCAAACCCCAGAATTGTTCTCCAATCCAGTATCCAAGCTCGCCGTTTCCTTCGCCCCAATAATGATTGCCGTCAGGATAGAGAAGAATACCAACGCAGCCAATAGCTTTTCCATTAAATACAATAGCATAAGTTTCTTTTTTGGAAAACACAGTTTTGATGACTTGTTTGCTATCTTCAACTGATTCATGTGGTGGCCATCCTGCAACAGGACCAATTTTTGGATTTTTTGCATAGTGATAAAGCCACATTGCATCGCTTTCAACCCATGGTCTTAAGACTAAATGTTTAGTTGTAAACTTCATTAATCAAATATTATGTTTGATGCTATATTCATCTTTTTATTTATCAATAAGAAATTGTAATATAGTACAATAATCATAATTAATCTAATGAATGTTAAAGAAACTATTGAAAATATCGAAAAAACAGCTGACAGCTATATTGACCCTGAACTTGTATCAGTGATTGTTTATGACAACTATACTTTAGGAACTAATGATTTTAATAATTTAGATGACTATGGCATCGAAAAATCAGACAGCTACGCTACAAAAGTATTGAAAGTTTTAGAAAATGAGAACGTATTTGTTTATCTTGGAATGCTTACCTTTGCACCGGTTATTAATGAATGTGACATTTATTCAACTGAGGATTACACAGTTAAGTTAACTGAAGAGGAGTTTGCAAAATATGGTCATCTGAAAGATAAGTATTTTGGAATATTGTTTAAAAAAAACAGTTCAGAATATCTTATTGGATGTTGCGATATCTGCGGTTGTAAGATTGATGCTTCTTTTAAAGAATTTGATGAAGCAGATGACAGCTTAATCTTAAAAATAAAAGAGATTATAAATGAAAAAGTTATTTGATTAACTTTTGTTTGATATTTTCCCACATTGCCTGTTCTTCGCCGCAACCTGTCATAATAACATAATCATAATCAGAATTTTCAGCAAGTTCTGTAAGTTTATTGATTCTTAAGTCCATGTCATCAGAGCTTAATGGGTAAAATTCTGAATTGAATTCATCTTTAATCTGGTTATAGTATTTTTCAGCTATTTCAACCGAATTTCTGCCTGGAACAACAATTAGATGATCTGGTTTTAAAGTCCTTATAACCTTAATGTGATCCTGGAATATTTCTTCTTCACCTACATCTGGAGTTGTATATATAAACTCCAATGGACCTTCAATATACTGGTTCATAAATAATCCATTGATTTTAGCTGCATCCCCATTATCTCCTTGTCCCAATCCTACCTTTTTACCATTGATATTTACCACTTCAAATCTTCCAGGAGGAATAAATGACATGTCCAGATTGTTAAATACAGATTCTGCTGTTTTTTCAATATTGTCTGGATTTGGTGTGAATGTTGCAAAGGCAGTTATGGAAGCTAATGTATTGTAAACGTTATGGAAACCAAATGGAGGTACTTTTAAATGTAGTTTAAAGGAAACGTCCTTATTTACAGTATAGTTAAAAAGATTTCCTTCAATATTAAGTAACCATTTTGTATCTTCAAATTCAATTGATTTTAACCTAACATTTAATTGTGGTCTTTCTAAACCGCAATCAGGACATTTATATAATCCCCTATGGTTCATGAACTTATGAGAGTATTCTAATGGAGTTCCACAATTAGGACATTCAACTGTTTCATCCTCAAAAATATCTGAGATTTTTTTATCATCGACCCCATAATAATTAACTTTAACGTCTTTTGATTTGTTTAAACCAATATTGGCTGTTCTTGGATCGTCAGCATTTGTTACAATAACTCCATGGTTCATATTGTCTGTTAATAATGTTTTAGCTTCTAGATATTGATTGAAAGGATTTTTAACTCCTGCAACCTGAGCATGTTCACGGGAAATTGTAGTGTAGACAACTCCTACAGGACCAATAAGCTCCTGAATAGTGTCTGGCATTCCATGTTTTTTATCTCTAATACCATATTCAAAAACACCAATATCCCCTTTGCCCTGTAGAAGACCTGTTGTTATAGCAGTGATAGTATTACTCTCATAACTTCTTCTAATATCAAGTTCTTTTGAAAAAAGTTTAATTAATAAAGTTGTTGTTGTTGTTTTTCCATTTGTACCAGTGATCAATATAGAACCTATTTTTAATTCACTGGCTAATTGTTTTAATGCATCATAACCGGCAATTTTTAAAAATACAATTCCAGGAAAGGATGTTCCAGCTCCGGGGCCTAATTTTGCCACTGGTCCTGCCATTCTGCCCATTAGTTTAGCTAAAGTATAACGCATTTTATACACCAATACATAATATTACTATTAAATTATATTTAAAATTTAAGATTAAATGGAATTACCATATTTACAACATAATTCCTTGATTCTATCAATGCCTTTTATTTTAAATATCCATTCTTGTGGAATTTCATCATAACCATAGTATATTCCTGCAACACCACCGACAATAGCTCCAACAGTATCTGTATCTTCACCAAGATTAACAGCAGATAAAACTGCATCTTTAAAGTTATTAGTGTTAACTAAGACATAAATTACCGCTTCTAAAGTATCAACTACATAACCTGAACTGGAAATATTCTCCTCTTTTTCATCAAAAATTGTTTCATCAAGGATTCTTTCATAATGAGCCAGTTCATCAATATCCCCATAATATTTCTTTGTTTTTTCGCTGGCTATTTTCACATGTTCCCTTAAATCCATTTTTTCTTCAAGTATTGATTTAACAAGTTCAACATAGAAAACGCATGCTATCTTTGAACGTGTGTGGCCATGAGTTAAAGCTGAAATATCTTCTACAGTTTCAGGAGTTATGTTTTTAATAAAAGCTAGTGGTAGAATTCTCATTAAACTGCCATTGCCGTTAGAACGCTCATTAGTTCCACCACAATCTAAAGGTTCTCCACCATACATATAATTTAATAGACTATATCGTGTAGTGTTTCCAACATCAAAGGTATTGTTATACTGAGTATATTTGGAGTTTACAAACCACTCTACAAATTCATCCATAATCGCTGAATAAACAATCTCTCCATGATTATTTACAATAGCTTTCATTGTAGCTAGTACCATTGAAGAGTCATCTGAAAAAGTTCCTGAAGGCATGTTGTATGTTCCAAAACCTATCATATCATTAACAGGATACTTCTTAAGACTTTCTCTTGATTCGAATTCAACTGGAACACCTAGTGCATCTCCAATTATCAAACCAATGATACCATCTTTTATACCCATAATATACATATTGTTTTTAGTAATATATAAAGTTATAACCTGATATACACATGATGAAAAATAGTTTATAGAATCTGTTAAAGGAGTTACAGCATAGCTTTTCTGAAAGTATAAAAAAAGTAGTTATAAATTTAAAAATAAAATGAATAAACCAGTTTAGTTATGAACTGGCTTTTTAATATTTGGTTTTGAAACAGAACTAGAGACTTTTGATCTTAATGCTTTCATTTTATCAATTAAATTGTCTTTTTCAGTACTGTTTACAAGAATGTTTTCTAAAACATCACTTAAAGTTTCAGTTGGAACTATTTCAATCATGTCTTCGTATTTTTTCTCCAACATTACATCTTTAAGGTTAGATTTTGGAATTAACACTTTTTTAATTCCTGCTTCTGCAGCTGCTTCTATTTTAGCTGTTGCTCCACCAATAGGCATTACATCTCCACGAACATTAAGTGAACCTGTTAATGCAACGGTCTGGTCTATTGGAATGTCTTCAATAGCTGAAATTACTGCTGATGCGATTGAAACACTTGCACTGTCTCCCTCTACACCATCATAGGTCTGGATGAATTGAACGTGAATATCATAGTCTGAAATGTCTTTGTTTGTGTATTTTTTAATTAAAGCACTTACATTTTCAACTGATTCCTGTGCAATTTCACCTAATTTACCAGTAGCTATTATTTTACCACCATTTTTAGATTGTGTAGGTGCTGCTTCAGCTGCAATTGGTGATACAATACCGCTTCTATCTCCGATTACTGCAAGACCATTAACCATACCGACTTTTCCACCTTCTGCATTAACCATACTGTATTCTTTTCTTTGTTTAATGGACATGTCTGCCATTTGCTGTTCAAGAGTTCTTGCAAACTGTTTTGCTTCAATCACATGTTCTGCCTTTACTATATCTGAACCTTTTTCAATAGCTACATCTCCTGAAGATCTTACAAGACCACCCAATTCTCTTAATTTAAGAGTTAATGCATCTTGTTTACCTGATCTACGTTTTGCTTCAAGAATAATTTCATCTAATGCATCTGGTGCAAAGTGAGGTATTCTTCCATCGTTTTTAACTTCCTGTGCTACAAATTGGACTAGTTTTTTTCTGTTTTCTTCTGTATCGTCCATTGTGTCTTTCATGAATACTTCATATCCATATCCACGAATTCTTGATCTCATAGCTATGTGCATTCCTTCAAGAACTTGGATGTTTCCTGATGCTACAAGTACAAAGTCACATGGTACTGATTCTGATCTTACCATTGCTCCACTACTGTTTTCACTTTGTCCTGTAATTGAGTACTGTTTTTCTTGCATTGCTGAGAGAAGCTCCTGTTGTGTTTTCATACTCATTGTACCTATCTCGTCAATGTATAATACTCCTCTGTTAGCTTTATGAATCATACCTGCCTCTACACGTTCATGTGCAGGAGTTCCAAGTCCACCAGATTGGTATGGATCGTGACGTACATCTCCAAGTAATGCTCCTGCATGTGCTCCTGTAGCATCCATAAATGGGGCAAATCTTTTCTCTTCATTATTAACGAGAAGTTTAGGAGACAGTGTGATGTTTTTTGGTTTCAACTGAATGGAAATCAATAATATTAAAGCTGCAGCAATAATAGCTTCTAATAATCTTCCATACATAAATCCTATTATAACTACTGCACCTATTGCAAATGTGGTTAAAAGACTTTTCTTTTCTTCATAACCTTTAGATGAAGCTTTTGTTGCTTTAACTATCTTTTTACCTTCACCTGCAGGCACTGTTCTTATAAGTGGATGATTTGCATCTTCTGCATTTGGATAAATTAAAATATCCTGAAGTATCTCATGAGGTAAAATTTGTGCCATTCCTTTAGCAAGCATGGATTTACCTACTCCAGGATCTCCTATTAGCAAAACATTTCTTCTTTGTTTTGCTGCTTTTTTTATTGTTTCAATTGATTCTTCATGACCGATAACTTGATCTATTAATAAAGGTGGAACTTCAATATCACTTGTATTTTTGATAGAATATTCCAACATAGGTTTAGTTTCTTCAGGTGATTCTTTTTCTTCAATACCTGGCTCGATTACTACATCTTTAGAAGAATCGTCCATTGATTCTTTCTCATCAAATTTCATTAAACAAACCTCTATTTTTTTATTATATATTTCTAAATGTTAATTAAATCGACAAACTATTTAAATATTATCTTATTAACAATATAAAAAGCTTTCCATTTTAGTAAATAAAGGTAACTAAAATAAAAAATATAAAAATTTGTCAACTTTCATAAATTTGACCCTGTCAAAAATTATAGAGATTTTTTGTTGTTAACTCCCAATGTGGTAAATTTAAAAAGAATCTTTTTAAATTCATTTCATATTATAATTTTGAATTTTCATAGGAAATATCTAAAAGATAAAAAAATTAGGTTAATTTTGTAAATCTTCTAAAAATATAATCTCATCACAAATTCTATTTAATAAGTTCATATCATGACTTACAACTAAAAACCCAATTTTACGTTCTCTAACAATTTTAATTACAGAATCAAAAATTTGAACCTGAGTAACCGCATCTAACATAGTTGTCATTTCATCTGCTATTAAAAATTTAGTCTTTGGATTTAATGCTCTAAGAACAGAAAAGCGTTGAAGTTCTCCACCAGATAACTCTTGAGGATATCTAGAAAACCAAGACTTTTGAATACCGAATTCCTTAAGTGTATTATCATCAGGCATCCATGATTCTGCTAAAATCTTATTCATCTTCCATTTAGGATTCATCACTTTTTCAGGATGTTGAAAAATTAGTTGTATTGGATTAAAATCGATTTTATCATTAAGATTATCATTATCTAAAGATACATTACCATCATAATTCGAAATATAACCTGCTAAAATTTTACATAAGGTGCTTTTACCAGAACCACTATCACCGAATAATCCTACAATTTTATTTTGTTTTAATTCGAAAGAGATGTTTGATAAAATTTCATCTTGGTTAGGATAGCTAAATGAAATGTTAGATGCTTTTAAAGTACTAACGTCATCAGAGTCTATAAAGGGATAACAAACCTCTTTTTGTTTGCTAATTTTATCAGTATTATTTAACGGGTGAAAACAACGGACTTTAACTCCGTTAATGTCTCGAAGTTCTGGAAGATTATTAATACATTCTTCTGTTTTATAACTGCAGTTAGTCTGATAAGGACAACCTGGAGGTATTTCGCTGTATGAAGGTTGTTTACCTTGAGTTAATTCAAAATTTGTTTGTGGAAGAGCCCGATATAATGCGCGAGTATATGGATGATATAATTTTTCACCATTTCCTGAGAAGTTTTTAGTGTCGGTTATTTCAATCACATATCCTAAATAAAGAATAGCTATCCTATCACTTATTCTGATTGCAGTATCAATATCGTGAGTAATAACTAGCATCCCCACATCTTTATCATTTTTCAACTGAATTAAATTATTTATTGTTTCATCAACAGACTTTTTATCAAGACCTGGTGTTGGCTCATCAGCAATAATAAGATTGGGATTATTTAATAATGCAGTACTAATCAAAACTTTTCTAGCCATTCCTCCTGAAATTTGGTGAGGGTATAACTTATCAACATCCTTAGATAAATCATATTTATCAAAAATAACCCTTTGCTTAGCTAAAGCTAATTCACGTTCATCTTTATCAGATGTAACACCAATAGCTTGTTCCTGGATATTCATTAAGGGATCTAAAAAATTAACAGATTGTGGAATTAAGCTAATTTCATCTCCTCTAAGATTTTTTTTATCTTTTTGAGTGATTTTTTTGTTTTTATAATAAATATCGCCATTTAAAACCGCATTTGAAGGTAAAATTCCAAGAATAGAATCAGCAAGTAGACTTTTACCAGATCCACTAGATCCTAAAACAGCTACAATTTCCGATTTTTTAACATCAAGTGATAAATCAGAAATAACATGAAGATAATTCTGCCTTAAACCTTTAACATAAACATTAAAACCTATTGACAAATTTTCTACTTTTAATAATTCTTCAACCATTATATCTACTCCTGAGCACTTGAAGGATTCAATAATTTATTTAGATAATCCCCAATTAAATCAAATAATAATACAAGCAACAATAATGACAATCCAGGAAATAGTGCTAACCACCAGTCACCACTAGCTAAATATTTCATAGATTCTGATAAAATAATACCAATTGCAGGTTCGTGAGGTGGAAGACCAAAACCTAAAAAAGATATTGATGCTTCATGCATAATCGCATGTGGAAACATTAAAATGATTCCCACAATAATTTGAGGCACTATTAAAACAAGAATGTGTTTAATTGCAACAAAATATTTTGATTTTCCTAAGTTTTCAGATAATTTAATAAAATCCATTGTCTTTATCTGTTTAACTTCTGCTCTCAATACACGAGCTAATGAAGACCAATGGGTAAGTCCAACACCTAAAATTACTCCATAAAAACCTCCACCACAAGCAATTGAAATTAGAATGATTAATAAAATATGAGGTATTGAATTAATAAAATCTATTATAATAGCTACGAATTCATCAGTATACTTATTGATACTTGAGAGCAATCCTAAAGAAATCGCTACGATAGTACTGATAATAGCTGCAAATGTTCCTACAAATACACTCAAGCTTAAACCTTTTATAGTTCTTAAAAACATGTCACGACCCATCCAATCGGTGCCAAATAAATGCTGTAGTGATGGAGCCTGATTGATAGATGTGAAATTAGTAGGTAAGTTAATTGGAATGAAAAATGAAGATAACAATACGCAAATTAAAATTAATGTAGCTATAGCTATTACAATAATTGTTTTAGTTCTTAAATTAAATGAATATTTAATCATGAATCTCATTCTCCTTAATTCTTGGATCAACAAAATAATAAATAATATCAGCAATTAAATTTCCACAAAAAACAAATATTGCACTAAAAATAACAATACCTAAAAGTAACGGCACGTCACTTTGAATACCTGCTGATACTGCAGCTTGACCAATTCCAGGATAGGAAAATACCTGCTCTACTAATACAGCCCCTCCAAACAATTCATTAAATGATAGAAATTGAAGTGTGATAACTGGAAGTAAAATATTTTTAATATGTCTTCTAATTAACTCCCATCCAGATTCTCCCCTACTTTTCGCAAAACGAATATAGTCACTGCTTAAAGCTCCTACAAGTTCATTACGAGTGTATAAAGCAATTGGGGCAACACCAACCATACTTAATGCTACTGTCGGCAAGACTAATCTAGACAACCATTCTATCAAACTTACATTATTAGCAGTAACACCAATTGGAACACCAAAAGCTACTGGGAACCAATGAAGATAAACTCCAAAAATCATAAGCACAATCATTCCAATCCAAAATGCTGGAGAAGACTGTATAATATAACAATAGACTTTTACAATTTTATCTATCCAAGTATTGCGATTTTTACCAGCTAGAATACCTAATGTAAAACCAATAATGCCACTAAGAATCCAAGAAAGAGATAATAATGCAATTGAAGCTGTAAATTTATTAGCAATTACATCAATTACTGGAATACGGTAAATTAAAGAAATACCTAAATTTCCATGTAGTAAAGAGATTAACCAATTTAATATTTTTTCAGACAATGGAATATTTACACCAAAATATGCCTCAAGACCTGCTCTTTGAGCCTCTGATACTGAAAGCTCTTTTAGATAAGCAGTTACAGGATCGATTGGAGATACTTGTAGAAGAATAAAACTGAAAATTGATACAGCGAAGAATAAAATTATAAAATGTATTAATTTTGAAAAAATAAATTTGCCCACTTTTTGATTCATTAAAAGAAACCCCCATAAAAGTTAAGAGTTGAATTAAAAACTCTTAACTTAATTGATTACCAAATTTGTCCTATCTGCAGTACCATTAACACGTGTCCACTCAACAATGTTTATAAATGGATCTTGACCTTGATTAGGTGGTACATCTCCCATATCAATATCTGATTTAATAAAATATGTGAAATAGTAATTTACAAGCCATAACCATGGTGCATCACCTGCTGGGGAATATCCTCCACCATCACTAAGTAAAGCAGCTTCTCTCCAATATTGATTTGCAATATTTTCATTAGACTCACTTAAAGCTTTTTCAAGAGCAATATCTACTTCAGAATTACTGTAAAGATTTCCATTTAAACTATCTCCAACAGTTATATTTCTTGAATGATATTGTTTGTATACAGCTTGGAATGGATCTCCAGAAGTCATTTGCATAGCTGCTGCTGACGAATATATATTTTTATAAATTGTATCCCAATCAGTACCAACAAGAGTAATATTAATTCCCAACTCTTTTGCTTGTTCTGCTACAACAGTTGAATATGCTTGTCTAGCTTGATCTTCTGCAGAATAATAAATTTTAAATGATGCTGAAACTCCATTTTTCTCAAGAATGCCATCACCATTTTCATCTACCCATCCGGCATTTTTTAAGATTTCCTTTGCACCATCTATATCATTATCCTGAACTTTACCTGCAGGATTACCATAAGATCTAGTATCAGAACCTGTGTATTCCGGTTTTGCATGTCCTTGATATACTTGGTCTGCTATTTCTTGTCTATTAATACCAATGTTTAAAGCCTGCCTAATTGCAGGATCTGATGTTACTGCATTTCCTACTTCAACACCATCTACTTCACCTGAAACATTTTGATAAGGTAGTGATATACCTTGTGCTCTTCCAGCAGAAATATCTATTAAATCATATCCTTCAATTTTATCATTTAATTGACTAATTGGAACATACACAAAATCGGCCTGTCCAGATTTTGCAAGTTGAACAGAGTTACTTTCATCAGGGAATAACATATTTATTTGAGTAAAATAAGGTTTATCCCCATAATAATTGGGATTTACAACAAAAATTGCTTGTTGACCTTTATCCCATTGTTTTAACATATATGGACCAGAACCGATTGGATTTGCACCATAAGTCTCATTATTATAACCTTCTTCAGGAACAATGCCAACATATCTTAATTTATATATAAATGTAGATTGAGGCTCTTTTAAAGTGAATTTAACAGTCGTATCATTTACAGCTTCTGCTTTATTTAAATTAGTCATATCCAAATCACTATTTTTAGCATTAGCAGCTTCATTAAATGTAAATGCTACATCACTCGCTTTTAAAGTTTTATTATTAGAGAATTTTACATCGTCCCTAATGTTTACAATCCAAGTTTTTCCATCACTACTAATCTCATAATCGGTAGCTAAATCTCCTGTAAAATTACCTTCTTTATCTGTGGTAAATAGTGTAGATTGTATTAATGGGTTATAGTTCATATGTCCACAACCCCAACCGGTTAAGGGATTGAAACCTGCAGTCGGTTCTTCTAAATGGTTAGGTGCTGTAACTGTAATTGTATGAGGATCAGAATTAGCAGTATTGCCAAATAATCCAATACACCCAATAATTGCAAGAATTATCAGTATAATACCAATGATTAAATATTTTTTATTCAACATTATCACCAAAAAACTAATCAGAGTTTAAAAAATTGTAGATTATTCAATTTTTTCAATAAAGTATGAATTTATATTATTCGAAAAATGTAACATCCATGTTTTATTAAGCTAAAAAGAAAAAAATTAAGTTTTTAAATATTCTTATCATTTTCTTTAATTTATAGATTGAATAATACAATTTAAACAACAATTATTACTTCAAATTTTCTATAAGTCCATCCAATGAATTTTTAAAAGTATTACTTTTAACAGGTTATTTTGCAAAAAAGTAATAATAATTAATCTATATTGGATATAGATAATAATTTAAAGCTTATTATTAATAAAACTTCTTATATGGAGGTTTTAGTAATACTTTTTCAATAATTTTCGAGAAATAGTAATACTTTCCTATTGATTCATAATAGTTAAAGGATAACCTTTAAAATAATAATTAAATAAAATATAATTTAAAAGTTCTAAAAGGTAATTCAAATGGCTAAATGTATTATGATACAGGGAACCTCATCAAATGCTGGAAAAAGTGTACTGGTAGCTGCACTATGTAGAATCTATAAAAACAGAGGATACAAGGTAGCTCCTTTCAAGTCACAGAACATGTCACTAAACTCCTACACAACAAAAGAAAATGGAGAAATAGGAATCGCACAGATGCTACAGGCAGAAGCAGCTATGGTAGAACCAAGCGTCCATATGAACCCAGTACTCCTTAAACCCAAAGGAGAATTTACATCAGATGTAATAATACAGGGAAAATCAATAGGAGATATGGACTTCTATAAATACCAGCATGACTATCGTAATCAAGCACTAAAAGCCATTAAAGACAGTTTCAACAAATTATCTGAAGAATATGACGTGATTATAATTGAAGGTGCAGGATCACCAGCAGAAATCAACATGAGAAAAGAAGACCTTGCCAACATGGAGATAGCGCATCTAGCAGATGCAAACGTAATACTTATAGCAGATATAGAAATGGGAGGAGTGTTTGCAGCAATAGCTGGAACATATGTTCTTCTTGATGATTATGACAGATCAAGACTTAAGGCAACGGTTATAAACAAGTTCAGAGGAAATCTGGATATCCTGAAACCAGGCCTTGACAGAATTGAAGAGATTACCGAATCTCCAGTATTGGGAGTGCTACCTTATGATGAAAGCCTCAAATTACCTGAAGAGGACTCAGCGTCTCTCACTACCCATGTCTTTAATGAGGATAAGGATATCGTAATAGGAGTAATAAGGCTTCCTAAGATATCTAATTTCACAGACATAGACCCATTTGAGTATGAAGAAGACGTAGGAATTAAAATGATTGGGATAAATGACGAAATCGGAGAGATAGATGCAATAATAATTCCAGGAACCCGTAATTCAACTGATGACTTAAAAGCTATAAAAGAATCAGGACTTGGAGATAAGATTATTGAAAAAGCAGCTGAAATTCCAGTAGTAGGAATTTGCGGGGGAATGCAGATTCTCGGAAATTACATTTTTGATGATGATAAAAAAGAGTCCTCAGTAGGAACAATAAAAGGTTTGGAACTTTTAGACATTACATCAAAGTTCGATAGAAACGACAAGATTGTAACACAGTCCGAGTTTACAGTTCCTGATTATGACCGTCTTGTTGGACTTGCAGGTGAGATATTTAAAAGCATAGCTGGTGAGAAAGTTTGTGGTTATGAGATACATGAAGGAACAACAGAACTTAACACTAGCTACCTAGTTGCACCATTATTCAATGTCAATAAAGGAAATGGAAACAATGATTTAGGTCTTTATGATGGTGCCTGTTCTAATAATGTATTTGGAACATACCTCCATGGAATATTCCACAACTACAATTTCAGACGTGAATTCCTAAATTACCTACGGGAAAAGAAAGGACTTGAAAAGAAGTATGGAGAGGATCCTTATGAAACCAAAAAGGATTATTCATTAAATAAACTAGCTGAAATCGTGGAGAAAAATCTGGATATGGAAATAATCGACAAACTCTTATTTAATAAGTAACTATTAATTCAAATTATTGACACTTTAAAAAATTCTGTGCTTTTTGTTTTTTTGCTTATATTTTTATTTTTTC
>ENA-UOJG01001893-UOJG01001893.1-human-gut-metagenome-genome-assembly--contig:-C47-NODE-1893-length-19894-cov-49.033268_pt1 | contig 19894 bp, 20 predicted proteins | sample MGYA00242340_ERZ723887 | MGnify/ENA metagenome assembly ERZ723887 | reverse complement strand
AAAGTAAAGTAGGATTTTGAAAAAATCTGATTTGCGACTTATTTTGAACTATGTTAGGTTATAGTAAGAATTGAAACGATGTCCTAAATCGTCCCCACGATGAAGCCGCTGGACTGATCCCGGCGTCCGCCGCTCTGTCCGGCTTTCGGCAGGCGGATGAGCCGCTGCGCCCGCGCTGCGCATTCCGCGGCACACGCCGCTGTCCGGAAGAAGACGCGAAGCATGAATAGAAAGCAGGGCTGTCCGGAAGGGCAGCCCTGCTTTTTTATCTGCGGATATCAGATTGATCCCAGGGGAGCGGTCGCATCCCTGAGCCATGCAAGCTCATCGCCTGCAAGATAGGGCGAGAGCGCGGCAAACACCTTTTCGTGGTAGCTGTTCAGCAGCGCAAGGTCGCGGCTGGAGAGCAGGTCGAGGTCGATTGCATCACGGTCGTAGGGGACGAGCGTCAGCGGCTCCAGAGTGAGGAAACGGCCGTATTCGTTTTCCTCCGCCGCGCGCACGACGACGAGATTTTCAATGCGCACGCCGAATTTGCCCGCAAGATAAACGCCCGGCTCGTTGGAGAAGATCATCCCCTCCTCGATGACGCAGTGGCGCTTCTGCCGCAGCACGTCCCAGTGGATGCGCTCCGGCCCCTCGTGTACGCCGAGAACAAAGCCCACGCCGTGGCCCGTGCCGTGGTTATAGTCAAGACCCGCCTCCCACAGCGGCGCGCGGGCGAGCATATCAAGGGTTTCCCCCGTACAGCCGTGCAGGAACTTTGCCGCGCCAAGCTGCAGGTGTCCGCGCAGCACGAGCGTGTAAACGCGCCTTTCCTCCTCCGTCAGCGGCCCCAGCGCGATGGTGCGGGTGATGTCGGTCGTCCCCTCCAGATACTGCGCGCCCGTGTCGGCCAGGCACAGCCCGCGCGGCTCCAGCGGGATGTCCGTTTCCTCCGTCGGCTCATAGTGGACGATCGCGCCGTGCGCGCCGTAGGCGAGGATGGGATCAAAGCTCTGGTCAAGGTATCCGTCGCCCTTTGCGCGCAGCTCCGCCAGCTTCCCCGATGCGCTCAGCTCAGTGATGGGTTCTCTGCCGATGGTGTGCTTGAGCCAGTAAAGAAAACGCGTTACCGCCACCCCGTCTTTGATGTGCGCGCGGCGCTCGTTTTCCTGCTCGGCGGCGTTCTTTACGGCCTTCATCAGGATGATGGGACTGGGGCGGTCAAGCGTCTCCGCGCCGTCGGGGACGCTCTGCGTGATGCGGTAGTTGGCGCTTGCGCCGTCCAGCAGCACGCGCGTTCTCCTGGGCAGCGCCGCAACAAGACGGTAGATATCGTCATAGGGAGCAAGCGTCACGCCGTCGGCGTTCAGATGCGCCTCGATCTCTGCACTCACGGCTTCTTTCTGCACGCAGAGCGTGGCGCTCCCGCGCGTGAGCATCAGGTAGGAGAGGAACACCGGCGTAAACAGAACGTCGCCGCCGCGCAGATTCAGCAGCCACGCGATCTCGTCAAGCGCGGGAATGATAAACACGTCCGCGCCCGCCTCGTCCATTTTTTCGCGCACCTTCGCAAGCTTTTCCGCGCGGCTCAGCCCCGCGTAGGAAGCATCCAGCTCCCACAGCTTTTCGCACGAGAGCGCGGGGCGGTCCGCCCACACCAGACCGACAAGGTCTTCGCCGCCGGCGAAGCGGATATGCTTTTCCTGCGTCTTCGCGCCGATGCGGCGGGCAAAATCATTGCTGATCGTGCGGGAATCGAAGCCGATCAGGCCGTTTTCCGGCACGCTGTCGCGCAGGAAGTCGGGGATCTCCGGCACGCCCGGCTGCCCCATGCGCATCAGCTCGATGCCGCTGCCGTCAAGCTGCTGCGACGCCTGCAGGAAGTAGCGTCCGTCCGTCCACAGCGCGGCGCGCTCCGGCAGCACCACCAGCGTGCCGGCCGAGCCGGTAAAGCCGGAGAGATATTCGCGCGCCTTGAAGTGCGCGCCCACATATTCCGAGGCATGGAAATCGTCGGTCACAACAACGTAAGCGCCCATGCCGCGCTTCGCCATTTCCGCGCGCAGCCGCGCGAGCTTTTCCGCAGGATTCATCAGAAAAACACTCCTTTTCTTTGTCGTGCTGTTTTTTGCGTTATTCCGCGAAGCTTTGAACCAGCGTTACCAGCACGCGGGTCATCGCGCCCAGGCTTTCCGCAGGGATCCATTCGCGCACGCCGTGGAAGTTGTAGCCGCCGGTGGAGAGGTTGGGGCAGGGCAGCCCGTCCCACGAAAGGCGCGCGCCGTCCGTGCCGCCGCGGATGGGAACACACGCAGGCTCCACGCCGTTGGCGCGGAAGGCGCTCTCCGCGCGCTCGATGAGGTGGAAGTGCGGCAGGATCTTTTCTTTCATGTTGTAATAGCTGTCAGTGATCGCGGCTGCAGCGGTCCCCTCGCCGTAGCGCGCGTTGATCCGCTCCGCACACGCGGCAAACAGCGCCTTCTTCGCCTCAAACTTTTCCCGGTCGTGGTCGCGGATGATGTAGCGCAGCGTGGCGTCGGTCATGGTGCCGGTCATATCGGTCAGATGGAAAAAGCCCTCGTAGCCCTCGGTCTTCTCAGGAACTTCGTCCCTGGGCAGCATTGCGTGAAATTCCATCGCTACCGTCGCCGCGTTCACCATCACATCCTTAGCGCTGCCCGGATGCACGCCCACGCCCCGCACGCTCAGCACGGCGGACGCGGCGTTGAAGTTTTCGTATTCGATCTCGCCCAGCGCGCCGCCGTCCACGGTGTAGCCGTAAGCGCAGCCAAGCTCCGGCACGGAAAGCCCGTCCACGCCGTTGCCGATCTCCTCGTCGGTCGTAAAGACCACGCGCACCTCGCCGTGCTTCGCCTTTGTTTCGATCAGCGTTTCCACCGCCGCCATGATCTCGGCTACGCCGGCTTTGTCGTCTGCGCCAAGCAGCGTTGTGCCGTCGGTCACAATGAGTTCTCGCCGGTGTGCGCCTCCAGCCCGGGACACAGCGCCCCCGTGAGGGATACGGCGTCGTTCAGCCGCAGCTCGCCGCCCTCGTAGCGCACCACGCGCGCCTTTACGTTTTCGCCCGGCGCGTCCGGCGCAGTGTCCATGTGCGCGATGAGCGCGATCGCCGGCGCGTTCGCGCCTGCGGTTGCCGGCAGCGTTGCGATCACGTTGCCGCAGCTGTCCATGCGGACGCCCTCAAGCCCGAGCGCGTTCAGCTCGTCCATCAGCGCGCGGCCCAGCGCCTTCTGCCGCTCCGTGGAGGGCGAAGTGCCGGTAAAGTCGTCCGAGGTGGTATAGTAAGTCACATAGCGCAGAAAGCGCGACTTTGCAGATTCCATGGAAAGTCCTCCTTATTAAAATGGGATTCACCATGCGTAGTTTATCATATTGAACCGCCGGATGTAAAGATGGTGTGTCCGTTTTGCACGGCGACTTTTTCCCGCTTGCACTTGACAAACCGATCGGATTGATAATATATTGGGTACACATATATAATAGAAATCGACGAAGTGAGGGAGCCTATGGACATCGAAACTGTCACCAGCCGCCGCAATCCGCTGGCCGCGCATCTACGCCGGCTCGCTTCCTCGCGCGCCTACCGCCGCAGCTGCGGCGAATACCTCTGCGATGGAACAAAGCTGCTGGACGAAGCGCTCAAGTGGGGCGCTCCCATCAAAACGGCGGTGTTTGCCGCCGACGCGGACATCCCGCCCCTTCCGGAGAATGTGCGCACGGTGCGCGTAAGCGAAGAGCTGATGCGCTATATCAGCCCCATGGAGGCGCCGCAGGGTGCGCTGTTCACCGTTGCGCTGCCGGAGCCGGAGCCGCCCGCAGCGCTTTCCGGGCGGCATTATCTGGTGCTGGACGGCGTGCAGGATCCGGGAAACGTCGGCACGATCCTCCGCACGGCGGATGCCTTTGAATGCGACGGTGTGTTTCTCATAAACGCCTGCGCCGATCCGTACAACCCAAAAACGGCCCGCGCCACGATGGGCGCGGTGTTCCGCCGCGAGGTATACTCCATTGCGCCTGAGGCGCTGGTCGCCCTGCTGGCGCAAAGCGGCGTCTCGCTTTACGGCACGGCGCTGCGCGCTGATACCGTGCCGCTCGCACAGGCCGATCTATCCCGCGCGGCGGTCGCCATCGGCAGCGAGGGGAAGGGCCTTTCGCAGCAATTACTCGACGCCTGCGAAAAAACGCTGAAGATCCCCATGAGCGCGCGCTGCGAGTCGCTCAACGCGGCGGTCGCGGCGGCGGTCGTACTCTGGGAAATGTACCGGTAAAGGAGGGGAAACGGTCATGGCGGCACTGAAGTACTGGGTGTGGCTCTCCGAGATCAGAGGACTGACGAACCGTTCAAAGCTGGCGCTGCTCGATCATTTCGGCACGCCGGAGAATATCTATTATGCCGATGAGGACGAATACCGCCTCGTTCCCGGCCTGGAACCGCGCCAGCCCGCGCTGCTGGCGGATAAGTCCTGCGAGGAGGCCGACCGTATCCTCGGCGCCTGCGCGCGGCTGGGGCTGCGCTTGCTTACGATGCAGGATGCGGACTATCCCGTCCGCCTGCGCAACATCTTCGAGCCGCCGTGCCTGCTCTATGTCAGGGGCAATCTTCCCGTTGTTGACGAGGAGGTCGCCGTTGCTGTGGTCGGCACGCGCAAGGCCACGCCCTATGGACTGGAGAGCGCGGAAAAGCTTGCCTACGGGCTGGCCCGGCAGGGCGCGCTTGTCGTTTCCGGCGCGGCCGCAGGCGTAGACTCCGCCGCTCACCGCGGCGCGCTGCGCGCGGGCGGGAAAACGGTTGCCGTGCTTGGCTGCGGCGTTGACGTGGCCTACCCTGCGGAAAACGAGTGGCTCTGCCGCGATATCGCCGCCTCCGGCGCGCTTATCAGCGAATACCCGCCCGGCACGGCGGCGGAGGGGTGGCATTTTCCCGCGCGCAACCGTATCATCAGCGGGCTTTGTCTCGCGGCGCTCGTTGTGGAAGCGCCCGAAAAGAGCGGCGCGCTCATCACGGCCAATACGGCGCTGGAGCAGGGACGCGATGTTTTTGCCGTCCCCGGCCCTATCGACGCGCCCATGAGCCGCGGCTGCAACCGGCTCATTGCCGACGGCGCCGCCGCGCTTGCCGCAGACAGCTGGGACATTCTGCGCGAGTATGAAGCAGCCTATCCGCACCGTATTTCCGGCGGGCGCGTGGAGCTGCCGCACACGCTTGGCTATCAGGCGCGCGAGGAACAGGCGCGCGCCCAGCGGCAGGAGGCGCAGGAGGCCGCGCCCGCGCTGCCGGAGCTGGATCTTGCGAAAAACGACGCGGGCCTTACGGATGATCAGATCACGATCCTGCGCGCGCTGAAGGACGGCGCGCTGCAGGTGGACGATATCATTGAAAAAACGGGCGTTCCCACGCGCCGCGTTCTCTCTGCGCTCACGATGATGGAGCTGGACGGCTATGTGGCGCAGGGCGGCGGCAAGCATTTTCTGCTGACTGTAACATTACTGGAGGAATAAAAGGCATGGCGAAAAAACATCTGGTGATCGTCGAATCCCCTGCAAAGGCGAAAACCATTGGAAAATATCTGGGCAAGGATTATGAAGTCAAGGCCAGCATGGGCCACCTGCGCGACCTGCCAAAGAGCAAGCTGGGCGTGGATATCGAGCATGATTTTGAACCCGCCTATCAGCCCATCCGCGGCAAGGAGGAGCTGATAGGCGAGCTGAAAAAGGCCGCCAAAAGCAGCGATATCGTCTATCTTGCAACCGACCCTGACCGCGAGGGCGAGGCGATCTCGTGGCACCTCAAGGCGCTGCTCGGCCTCGATGATGATAAGGCAAAGCGCGTAACGTTCAACGAGATCACGAAGAAAGTTGTATCTGAGAGCATTGAAAAGCCGCGCGCCATCGATCAGGATCTGGTGGACGCGCAGCAGGCGCGCCGCGTGCTGGACCGCATCGTGGGCTATCAGCTCAGCCCGCTGCTGTGGAAAAAGGTGCGCCGGGGTCTGTCGGCGGGCCGCGTGCAGTCTGTCGCCGCGCGCATGGTGGACGACCGCGAAAAGGAGATCCGCGCCTTTGAGCCGCAGGAATACTGGACGCTGGACGCCGTACTGCTGGATGAGCCTTCGCAGAAAAGCTTTGCAGCGCACTATTACGGCAAGGACGGCAAAAAGGTCGAGCCGGCCTCCGGCGAGCAGGTGGACGCCATCATTGCCGATATCGGCGGCAAACCCTTTACCGTGACAAATATCAAGCGCACGGATAAGCAGCGCTCTCCGTCGCTGCCGTTTACAACTTCTACGTTGCAGCAGGACGCCTCGCACAAGCTCAACATGACGCCGCGCCGCACCATGGCCATTGCCCAGCAGCTCTACGAGGGCGTGGATATCACGGGTGAGGGCACCGTGGGCCTCATCACCTATATGCGTACCGACTCGCTGCGCATTTCCGAAGAGGCCGTCGCTGCGGCGAAGACCTTTATCCTGGGACGCTACGGGGAGGCGTATTACCCTAAGGCTGCCCGCCATTACAAGGCCAAGGCCGGCGCGCAGGACGCGCACGAGGCCATCCGCCCGTCCAATGTCGAGCTGACGCCCGAGCGCGTTAAGGGCGATCTGACGGGCGAGCAGTACCGGCTCTACCGCCTGATCTGGAGCCGCTTTCTCGCCTCGCAGATGGCCAACGCCGTGTACGACAGCGTGAGCGTCCAGATCATGGCGGCGGATCACGAGTTCCACGCCAGCGCCAGCAGTCTCAAGTTCTCCGGCTATACCGCCGTTTACGAAGAATCCCGCGACGACGACGGCAAGGAGGAAAAGGAGGATGCGCTGCCGCCGCTTTGCGAGGGGCAGAGCCTTGCGCTCGAGCGGTTTTCGCCCCTCCAGCACTTTACCCAGCCGCCCCTGCGCTATACCGATGCAACGCTTATCCGCGCGATGGAGCAGAACGGCATCGGCCGTCCCTCCACCTACGCGCCGACGGTCTCGACAATTCTCGACCGTGAATATGTTATCAAGGACGGCAAGTATCTGCGTCCCACGCCGCTCGGCGAGGTCGTCACCGACCTGATGGAGCAGCGCTTCTCCGACATTGTGGACATGAAGTTCACCGCCCGCATGGAGCAGAAGCTCGACGCCGTGGAGGAGGGAAAAACGCCGTGGAAGGACGTTATCCGCGACTTTTACGGCAATTTTGAGCGCGACCTGAAAAACGCCGAAGAGGCGCTCGACGGCGTGCGCATCAAGGTGCCGGACGAGGTGAGCGAGGAAAAGTGCGATATCTGCGGCCGCAATATGGTCGTCAAGAGCGGACGGTTCGGCCGCTTTCTCGCCTGCCCGGGCTATCCGGAGTGTACGTTTACCAAGCCGCTCGTCATTGAAATGCCGGGCCGCTGTCCCAAATGCGGCGGACGCATGATGAAGCGCACCGGCGTGAGCAGAAAGACAAACAAGCAGTACACCTACTACGCCTGCGAATTCTCCGCCAGCAGCGACCCTGAAAAGAAGTGCGACTTCATGACCTGGGACGTGCCGACGAAGGACGACTGCCCCGAGTGCGGGCAGACGATGTTCAAAAAGGCGGGCAAGGGCTTCAAACGGCCCTACTGCATCAATCCCGCCTGCCCGCGCTTTGTGCCGGAGAACCAGCGCGGCTATGTGAAAAAGCCCGCCGCGAACGCGGAGGATGCAGAGGCTGCCGGGACGGAGGTGAGCGCAGAAAAGAAGCCCGCCGCGAAGAAGACGGCTGCGAAATCCACCGCCGCCAAGAAGCCCGCCGCGGCGAAGAAAACGACGAAAAAGACTGCCGCCGGGGACGGCGAGGAAAAGTCCGCGAAGAAGACGGCAGCGGAGAAGACCGCGACCGTGAAAAAGGCGGCCGCGAAGAAAACGCCCGCCAAGCCCGCAGCCAAAAAGACCGCAGAGAAGGAAGAAAACTGATGCAAGTAACCGTGATCGGCGCCGGCCTTGCCGGCTGCGAGGCTGCCTGGCAGCTTGCGCAGCGCGGCGTTTCCGTGACGCTGCATGAAATGAAGCCTGAAAAGAAAACGCCCGCGCACCACACCGATTCCTTTGCCGAGCTTTGCTGCTCAAATTCGCTGCGCTCAGACCAGATCGAAAACGCGGTCGGCCTGCTTAAAGAGGAGCTGCGCGGCCTCGGTTCGCTCATCATGGCCTGCGCGGACGCGACGCGCGTGGAGGCGGGCGGCGCACTGGCAGTGGATCGTTCCGGCTTTTCAGAGCTTGTAACGAGGAAGATCCGCTCGCACCCCAATATTACGGTCGTCCCCGGCGAGGTGACGACCGTCCCCGAGGGAAACGTTATCATCGCCTCCGGCCCGCTGACAAGCGACGCGCTTGCCGCCGCCATTGCCGAAAAGACCGGCGAGGGCCGCACGCTCAACTTTTTTGACGCTGCCGCCCCGCTCGTCACGTTTGAAAGCGTGGACATGAACGCCGCTTTTTTCGCCTCGCGCTACGATAAGGGGACGGCGGACTATATCAACTGCCCCATGACGGAGGCGGAGTACGAGGCCTTCTGGCAGGCGCTCACAACCGCCGAGGAAGCGCCGGTACACGGCTTTGAGGACAAGCGCGTTTTCGAGGGCTGTATGCCCGTTGAGGTCATGGCGCGCCGCGGACACGACACCCTGCTCTACGGCCCGCTCAAGCCGCGCGGCCTGCGCGATCCGAAAACGGGGCGCGAGCCTTATGCCGTCGTCCAGCTCCGGCGCGACAATGCGCAGGGCAGCGTCTACAACCTTGTCGGCTTTCAGACGCATCTGCGCTTTCCCGAGCAGAAGCGCGTCTTTTCCATGATCCCGGCCCTGCATGAAGCGGACTTTGTCCGCTTCGGCGTGATGCACCGCAATACCTATCTCCGCTCGCCCGGCCTGCTCGACCGTTATTACCGCCTTATTGCCGATGACCGCATCGCCTTTGCCGGACAGATGACCGGCGTGGAGGGCTACATCGAGTCGGCCGCCTCCGGATTTCTTGCCGGCGTGGAGCTGGCGCGGCGGCTGGAGGGCAGGCAGCCCGTCGATTTCCCGCGCGAAACGGCCATCGGCGCGCTGGCGCTGTATATCAGCGATACCACCGTATCCGATTTTCAGCCGATGAATGTTAATTTCGGCATTATGCCGCCGCTGGGCCGCCGCGTAAAGGGCGGCAAGCGGGTTAAGAACGCAGCGCTTGCCGAGCGCGCTCTCGCACACATCGGCGCGCTGCGGCAGGAATTGCTGAGCGACATAAAGGAGGAGTGCTATGAAGATCATTGTTGACGCGATGGGCGGCGACCTTGCCCCGCTTGCACCCGTCAAGGGCGCGCTGATGGCGCACGAAAAATACGGCGCGGATATCATTCTCGCGGGCAGAACGGAAGAGATCCTCAGGGCGCTGCAGCAGTGCGGCTGCAAGGAGCTGCCTGCCGGCGTGGAGATCGTGAACGCGGAGGAGGTCGTCGAGATCTGCGATGATCCCGCCACGGCCTTCAAGCGGAAAAAGGATTCGTCCCTCACCGTGGGACTCACCATGCTGCGCGACGGCAGGGCCGACGGCTTTGTCTGCGCGGGCAGCACAGGTGCGCTGCTCGCGGGCGCTACGCTCGTGGTCAAGCGTATCCGCGGCCTGCGCCGTGCGGCACTCGCTCCCGTCATTCCCACGGCAAAGGGCCGTGCGGTGCTGATCGACTGCGGCGCGAACGCCGAATGCACCGTGGAATATCTGCTGCAATTCGCCTACCTTGGCAGCTACTATGCGCAGAAGGTGCTGGGCGTGGCCGCGCCGCGCGTGGCGCTTCTCAACATCGGCGCGGAGGAGAGCAAGGGCGACGAGCTGCGCCGCGAAGCCTATCAGAAGCTTAAAGAGGCCGGCGCGGCGGGCTACCTCAATTTCACCGGCAATATCGAGGCGAAGGAGGCCATGCTCGGCGAGTGCGACGTGATCGTGGCCGACGGCTACAGCGGCAATATTATGCTCAAGAGCATCGAAGGCACGGGCAAGCTCCTTTCCATCAAATTGAAGGAAATGCTGATGCACAGCACCGGCACAAAGCTGGCGGCGCTGCTGCTCAGGAGCCGGCTTGGCGATTTCAAGAAAATGCTTGACGCCAACGAGGTCGGCGGCACGGCGCTGCTCGGCATCTCAAAGCCCGTGATCAAGGCGCATGGCAGCGCGAGCGAGCTGGGCTTCTGCAACGCGGTGCGCCAGGCGATGGAGGTTGCGCAAAGCGGCATCATCGGCGATATCGAGCAGAATATCGACAGGATGCGTCTCGGCAGGGATGCGTGACGCGGCGGAATAGTGGATAAAACCGGCAAAAGGGTATTGACAGGGCAGAACCTTTGCTGTATCATTTGGAAGAACCAAAATCCTTGAGAGGAAGTAAGAATGTATGAGCCAGGAAGAAATTTTCAAGACGATGCAGGATCTGATCGTTGAGCAGTTCGCCATCGATGCTGACGAGGTGACGATGAACAGCTCCTTTGAAGACGATCTTGGCGCCGACTCTGTTGACCTTGTCGAGCTGGTCATGGCCATGGAGGAAGAGTTCGAGGTGGACGAGATCCCTGAGGAAGATCTGGCGCGACTCAAGACCGTAGGCGACTGTGTGCGCTATCTGAGCGCAAAGCTCGGCTAAAAAACAAAAGAGCTGCCCCGCCGTGTGCGGGGCATCCTTTTATCAGGAGGAAAGCGTTATGCAGGCGTTGGAAGAAAAGCTGCAATACCAATTCAAAAATCCCGCGCTGCTCGCCGAGGCGCTGCGCCACAGCTCTTATGCCAACGAACACCGCAGCGCCAACGTTTTCAGCAACGAGCGGCTCGAATTCCTGGGCGACAGTGTGCTGGGCTTCGTCACAGCGGAGTTTCTCTTTGCCAAGCATCCCAACGCGCCCGAGGGCGAGCTGACGCGCATCCGCGCGCTGCTTGTGTGCGAGGACAGCCTGCACGAGGTCGCACAGCGGCTGGAGCTTGGCCGTTACCTCAAGCTTGGCAACGGCGAGGAGAGCTGCGGCGGGCGCACGCGCCCGTCTATTCTGGCGGACGCGACCGAGGCGGTGTTTGCTGCGGTCTACCTTGACGGCGGCATCGGCGCGGCGAGCGCGCTAATCCACCGCGTGCTGCTCGATACCGAGCGCGAGGACGCTGCGGAGGAGAAGCGGCGCGACTACAAGACGCTTCTGCAGGAGCTGGTGCAGCGCACGCCGAGCCAGCAGCTTGCCTACCGCCTGACCGGCGAGAGCGGTCCCGACCATGACAAGACCTTCTTTTTCGAGGTCCTGCTCAACGGGAGCGTTGTGGGCAGGGGTGCCGGCCACAGCAAGAAGGAAGCCGAGCAGATGGCGGCAAGAGACGCGCTGGAAAAGCTGCAATGAGTACGGGGAGGGGTGCGCATGATCACCGACTGCTTTGACAATAAGACCGAGCCGGTCATCACCCTGCGGGACTTTTACGGCGAGCAGAAACACCTCGTCGAAAAGTGCCTGATCCTCTTTTCCCAAAGGATCTGTCAGCATCTGCTGGACACCTATCCCTGCGAGCGCATCGGCCTGATCGGCTCCTGTAATGGGAACATCCCTATTTATCGGATGAGCTACAAGGGCGAGGATATCGCCTTTTACCTCTCTGGCATCGGCTCGGCGGTTGCCGCGTCGGAATGCTATGAGGCGAGCTGGATCGTCGGCGCGTCGAAGTTCGTGATGTTCGGCTCCTGCGGGAGCCTTGATCGGGAGGCGACGAAGGGAAGGTTCATCGTCCCGACGGAGAGCTACCGCGGCGAGGGCTGCTCGTACTACTTCGCCCCGCCGTCCGATTATCTGCCGATCGAAAATGCGCAGAAGCTCTCAGCTATTTTTACCGAGCTGGGCGTCCCGCACGTGGCGGGGCGGGTATGGACGACGGATGCCATGATCCGCGAGACGGCGGGCCTTGCCGCGCAGCGAAGAAGCGAGGGCTGCCTTGCCGTGGAGATGGAGCTTGCCGGCGTGCAGGCCGTGTGCAGCTTTTACGGGCTGGCGCTCTATAATTTTCTCGAGGCGGGAGACGTGCTGGAGGAGAGCGGTTATGACGTCGCGGATCTTCGGGATGCCAATCACGACCTCGGCAAGCTCTACATTGCGCTGGAAGCGGCGCTGCGCATCTGAACAGAATAGCAAAACCGCTGTGACGAGTGTCACGGCGGTTCTTTTTTGTTCTTATCCTTCTTTTCAAAGAGGATCGACAGCCCTGCATACAGCAGAAACAGCCCGAAGGGCTTGCGCAGCGCCGCGCTGTCCAGCGCCGTTGCGAAAAATGCAGCGGCAAGCGCGCAGAGCGTGCCGACCGGCGCGGCGGCGCGCAGCGCCGCGCGGTCAAGATAGCCGTTTTTCCGGTGCGCGAAAAGCGACGCGCCCGCCGTGGGAAGGAAATAGAGCAGATTGATCGCCTGCGCCGTGCGCTGCTCCACGCCGAAAAAAAGCGTCATGCACAAAAGCAGCAGCGTTCCGCCGCCAACGCCCCATGCCGACAGGATCCCTGTCAAAAGCCCGCACAGCGCGGGCAGCAGCCAGTCCGTCACAGCAGGTACCTCGCCGCGCCGTAGAGCAGGAACAGCGCGAACACGCGCCTGAGCCACACGTTCGGCACGTTTTTGAACAGTGTGCCGCCGATCCAACCCCCGGCCAGCCCGCCCAGAAGATACGGCAGCGCTTCCCGCAGCGGCAGCGTGCCGTTGAACGCATATACCGCCGCTGAAACGAGACAGAGCGGCAGAATGACGGCCACGCAGGTGGCAAAGGCCGTTTTGTCCGGCAGGCCGCCCCATTTGCGCAGCAGCACCGCGAGCGGGATCCCGCCGCCGCCCCCAAACAGCCCGTTCACCGCGCCCGCAAGCGCGCCGGCGAGGCGGTATTTCCACGCTTTCCGCATAGTGTCCTCCTAAGTAATCTGCGCCGCACGGGCGCAGAAAGATCGATTTACTGCTTCTTGAAGCTCTGGCAGTCGGTGCACTGATCCATCGTCGGGTTGGCCTCGTGCGTGCCGACCTGAATGGTGTTCAGGCCGCAGTACTGGGCATCCTTGCAGTGGTTGGCGCAGTTGGTCACGGCGCAGCGGATAGAGGTGTTGGGCGTGCAGGCGCAGCCGTTGTTGGTATGATCGGTCATTTGATTCGTCCTCCTGAAAAAGTTTTGGCACGTTTGCCGCGCTTAGTTTGCGCGCCTTTCGCACCGATATGCAGGCGGAACAAAATTTTCGGGGAAACGCTTCAGGGCGGCCAGCGCAGTCCCTTTGGCAGGCCGAGAATGTAGTCGGCGCTGACATTGTAATAAGCGCATAGTGTGCGCAGATGATGCAGCGGCAGCGCGTTGCCCCCTTTTTCATAGCGGTAATAAACCTGCTGCGTCGTTCCGACGACGGCGGCAACCTCTGCCTGCGTCAGATCATGGTCTTCTCTCAGCTCGCGCAGAATGTCCCAATAGGCTTTCATTTTGCCTCGCTCCCCTTGGTGTTTGGATGGGGAGTATTATTCCATACATCAGAAATGGTGTATTGACGATACATCACTTGTGATATAAAATGAAGCGGGAAAGACGGATCAGCGTCTGAGATTTGCGAGAGGGAGGAAGATTTTTATTAGGAAACTGATCTGGCTCTTGGGGGTGATGCTGCTTTTGCTCAACCTGGCCGGCTGCGGAAACAAGGTGGACAGGGAAAGCATCCGCAGCTATCTGGAAAACTCTTACTACAGCGAGAGCGATGCGACTGTGAATGAGATTATGGATATTTCTCAGGAGCAGGGAAGCCATGACAAGGAATTCATTGTGTACGGAAGACTGTATTTCAACCGCGAGCTGATCTCACCGGTATCATAATTGCCTGATTCAGGCGGAAAAGGAGAAGAAATATGAAAATCAAATTCAAGCGTTCTCTTCGCGCGGCGCTGTGCCTGCTGCTGTGCGCAGCTTTCTTTACCGGCGGCGTATTTGCGGCGGGAAAGCTGCAAAAACGGACGATCACAGTCTATTCCGGCGTGGACATTTACATTGACGATGTAAAGCTTGACGCCAGAGACGCTAACGGAAACCCGGTCGAGACTTTTGTTTACAATGGGACGACCTATCTTCCGGTGCGCGCCGTTGGCGAAGCGGTCGGCAAGGCGGTGCAGTGGGAGTCGAAAACCAGCTCGGTCTATATTGGCCAGCATAAGAGCGACAAGCCAGCCGTCTGGCTGGATGAACTGGACTACTTCGATTCGAGCTACAACCCGCTGAAAAAAGGGGAAAATATGAAAGACAATCTTGGGAATACATACGAACATGCACTTCGCATTGGTCATTGGAGCGGCTATAACGTGTATAAGCTGAATGGACAGTACAGCGCGATTAGCGGAGTTCTCTTCAGAACATATAACTGCCGCAGTGAGAGCGCCGTAAGCGATTTGAAAATATATGGAGATGGCGAGCTGCTGTATTCTGCTTCGGTGACGAAAGGTGTTGATCCTGTTGAGTTTTACATCGATTTAACAGGAGTTCTCGAACTCAAGATTGCCTGTGGCGACAGCTGGACAATAAATGGAAAATACGCCGCCGGTTTAGGCAATTGCGGCCTGTGGGCCTGAACAGAAAAAGGGACCGCTTCCCGAGAAGCGGTCCCTTTTTTGCAATATGTCATTTTCTGCGCCACACGGAGGGCATCATCAGCACGAGCAGCGGCATGATCTCAAGGCGCCCCAGCAGCATCGTCAGCGTGAGGACGAGCTTGCTGAAATCGGAGAGGAAGCCGAAGTTGCAGGTGGGGCCGAGCGCGCCGAGACCGGGGCCGACGTTGCTGATGGCCGTGAGTGAGGCGGTGAAGGCCGCGGTGAACTCCACCCCATCGAGCGACACGACCAGCGTGCCGAGGAGCAAAATCGCAATGTAGGCGAAGAAGAACACCGACACGGACGAGAGCGTTTCCTCGCCCACGCGCTGGCCGTCGAGCGTGATGGGGCGCACCTCGCGCGAGTGCATGATGCGGCGCATATCGCGCCTCACCGCCTTGACGAGCAGCACCAGACGCGAGACCTTGACGCCGCCCGCCGTAGAGCCTGCGCAGCCGCCGCAGAACATCACCAGCACCAGAATGCAGCGGCAGAACGGCGGCCAGAGGTCAAAGTCCTCCGTGCAGTAGCCGGTGGTGGAGATGAGCGTTGTGACCTGAAAGGCCGCCGCCTCGATCGCCGAGCCGAAGCTGCGCCCCGTCTTGGCGACAAGGTCGAGGGCGATGAAGAGCGACGAGCCGACCACGATACCGGTGTAAACGCGCAGCTCCTCGCTTTTGAGCGCCTCGCGGAAGCGGCGCGTGGCAAGGAGGAAGAGCAGCGTAAAGTTCACAGACGCGGCAAACATGAAGAACGTCAAAATCCAGTTGATGAGCGAGGACTGGTAGTAGGCGATGCTTGCATTGCGCACGGAAAAGCCGCCGGTCGAGATGGTCGTGAGCGCGGTGGTGAGCGCATCGAACCACGGAAGGCCGACCACGCGCAGCACCACGGCCTCCACCGCCGTGAGGGCGATGTAGATGCGGTAGAGGATGCGCGCCGTTTCCGCCGTGCGCGGGCGGAGCTTGGTGCTGATGGGGCCGGGGGACTCCGCCTTCATCAGGTTCACGCTGCCCTCGCTGATCTTGGGCAGCAGCGCCAGCACGAGCACGAGGATGCCCATGCCGCCCATCCACTGCGTCAGCGCGCGCCAGAGCAGGATGCCGCGGGGCAGATCCTCGGGAGAGGAGAAGATGGATGCGCCGGTCGTCGTCAGGCCGGAAACGGTCTCGAAAAAGGCGTCAACATAGCCGCAGCTGTCGCTGAAAAAGTACGGCAGCGCGCCGAACAGGCTCAGCGCGATCCAGCACAGCGCCACGCAGACAAAGCCGTCGCGCGTCTGGAGGCGGGTATCGTCGGGCTTGATGAGCGCCAGCAGACCGCCCGCGCCGCCGCATACGGCGATGGACTTGAGAAAAGCGGTGGCGGCGGACTCGCCGCATACAAGCGTATACAGCAGCGGAATGAGCATACACAGCGCCTCAATGCAGAGGATGACGCCCACAAGCTTGAGGATCAGATTTCGGTTCATACGGTTCGCCTCGTTGCCGCGCGCTTTACCGCGCGAGAATATCGTTCAGGTCCTGCAGGAAAAGCTTCTTTGCCACCACGATCACGCGGTCGCCCGCGTGGATCTGCGAATGGCCGTTTGGGATCTCCAGCTTGCCGTTGTGTACGATCGCGGCCACGAGCAGCCCACTGCGGAAAGCCAGGTCGCTGAGCGGCCGGTCGAGAAAGTGCGTGGCGTTCGTTGCGGTGAACTCCACCGCCTCGATCGCGCCGCCGAGGATGTTGTGCAGGCTTTCCACGGCGCTCCCCTGCGAGTTGGCCAGCCCGCGCACATAGCTGGAGATCTGGCTGGCGATGATCGCCTTGGGCGAGACCACCGTATCCAGCCCCGTCAGGCTCACAATGTCGAGATAGCCCAGACGCGACATTTTGGGAACGACCTTCTTCACGCCGTAGCGCTTGGCGGTGAGCGCCATGAGCAGGTTCTCCTCGTCGCGGTCAGTCACGGCGATGAAGGCGTCGCAGTGGAAAATGCCCTCGGATTCCAGCAGGTCATGGTCGGTGCCGTCGCCCTGAATGATGGAGGCCTTCGGCAGCTTTTCGGCAAGCGCCAGGCATTTGTCTTCGTTCTTCTCCACAATGGCGACGTGCGTGCCGACGTCGGCAAGCGCCCAGGCAAGATACAGGGCGATGCGGCTGCCGCCGAGGATGCTCACGCGGCGGATCGGCGCCATGGGCCGCCCCATCGAGCGCAGCACGCGCGTTGTCTCGGCCGGCGTGCCGATAACGTACACGCGGTCGCCCGCCTGAGGGACGAACGAGCCGTTCGGCACGATGACCTCCTCGCCGCGCTTGGCGGCGCAGAGCAGGATGCCGTTGGGCGTTTCGCGGTTGAATTCGATCAGCGACTTGCCCACAAGGCTGTCGGCCGGCTCGGTCTGGAAGCCGATCATTTCCACCAGCCCGCGCGCAAACGTTTCTACGCTGAAGGCGTTCGGCACGCGCAGGATGCGCGAGATCTCCTGCGCGGCGGAATGCTCGGGGTTGATGATCATATCAAGCCCGATCTCGCGGCGCAGAATGGGCGCGTCGCGGAAATACTCCGGGTTGCGCACGCGCGCCACGGTGTGCTTTGCGCCCAGCTTCTTTGCCATCAGGCAGCAGATCAGGTTCACCTCGTCGTTTTCCGAAACGGCGATGAGCAGATCCGCCTCGCGCACGCCCGCCTGAAGCAGGACGCTCGCGCTTGCGCCGTTGCCCTCCACGCACATAACGTCGAGCATGGCGTCGGCATGGTCAAGCGCGGCGCTGCTTTGATCGACGATAACGAGATCGTGATTCTCGCCCGTCATCTGTTCGGCAATGGCGTAGCCCACCTTGCCGAGACCGACAATGATGATTTTCATATGGTATGATTCTCCTAAGCTTTTTTTCGCAGCGTCATCAGAACGCTGTTGAACTCTGCGCCCATGATGAGCATCATGGCGGCAAGATACAGCCACAGCAGCAGAACGATCACCGCGCCCAGCGTGCCGTAGATCACCGAGTAGCGCGCAATGTTTTCCACATAGAACGAAAAGAGAAACGACAGCACCAGCCACATCACGAGCGAGGCGGCCGCGCCGGGCCATATGCGGTTCATCGTGCGCGATTCCTGCGCCAGCGCATACATCAGCGCAATGGCAAAGAACACGAAAAAGCCCAGCACGGCAAAGCGCAGGCGCGACCAGAGTTCGATGAACCCGTCGCTCAGGGAGATATAGCCCGACACAAAATTCAGCACGCGCCCGCCCACGACCGACAGAGCGATGGAAAGAACGATAATGACGATGAGGCAGAGCGTATAGAGCAGCAGCTTGAACTGGTAGCGCCAGAAGTGCGTAGGGGGCTGCGCGCCGTAGGCCTTGCGGACCGACCCCATCAGCGCGCTTGCCGCGCGGTAGGGAAAGTAGATGGAAAAGATAAGCGAGAACCACAGCAGCTGGCGGCTGGAATCGCGGCTGACGTAAATGAGGTATTGCTCAATGATCTCCAGTGCCTCCTGCGGCATGATGGGATGCAGCCAGGCCAGAAACTGGTTGATGTCCAGCGACATCATGCCGACCAGGTTGCTCAGGAAGATGAGCAGGGGGAAAAGCGCAAAGAGCAGGTAATAGGTCAGCGCCGCGCTGTCGCGGGCAACGTGGTGGTCAAAATACCGCTGCGCCATCTGGTAGGCGCCGCTGAGAAAATGGTGCCGCTCGAGATAGTGGTCCAAGGGCGGGATTCACCTCCGGAATGGATTTGACGCATAGGGAGCTTCTGCAATTCAAACAGTATAGCACATCTGCGCAGGAAAGGGAAGAGCGAAAGCCGGGCGGTGCGAAGTTTTAGCGCTTTCCGGATGGAAAAGGGCTTGACAGGGACAAAAAATGTGCATATTATAAGGAGGTAATCAAATAGGTCGTCCGGTAGGTAAGGCTACCACAAGGATACGGACTGCTGCCGCAGAGTAGTGGAGACACTATGAGAGGGTTTGAACAGGTTGCATCGAAAGCAAGGTGCCATCTAATGCAGTTTCACCGCCTTGTGATGCTAAAGCTTGAACGGTAGGAAGAGCTGCGCACGGCGCGGTTTTTCATGATGTCGCTCCCATAGCCGCGTCGCCGGACGCCGGATATGGGAGATTTTTTATGCCGGAACGCCGCGGCGCGCGGCGGCTTTCAGAAAGGAGGAGGACGCATGGCCGGGTTTGAAGAAATGCGCGGCGATCTGCTGGAGGGAATCGAGGAGCTTTTGAAGCGAAAGCAATACGGCGCGCTGCGTCATCTCCTGAGCGATCTTGCGCCGGCGGATATCGCCTCGCTCTTCGACGATCTGGACGCCGGCTGCATCCCGCTGCTGTTCCGTCTTCTTCCCAAGGAGCCGGCGGCAGAGGTGTTCGTTGAACTCGATCCCGATGCGCAGGAACTGCTCATCCGCGGCTTTTCGAACACGGAGCTCAAGGAAGTCCTTGACGAGCTCTACCTCGACGACACGGTCGATATCGTGGAGGAAATGCCCGCAAACGTCGTCAAGCGCATCTTGAAGCACGCAGACCCCGACACGCGCAAGAGCATCAACGAAATTCTCAAATACCCCGACGACAGCGCGGGCGCGCTGATGACGACGGAGTTTGTCGATCTAAAGCGCGACATGACCGTTGAGGACGCCCTGAAGCGCATCCGCCGCACCGGCACGGACAAAGAGACGATCAACGTCTGCTACGTTGTAGACCCCGCGCGAAAGCTGCTGGGCATCGTGTCGCTGCGCACCATCCTCCTTGCCGACGAGGACGACGTCATCGAGGACATCATGGAGACGCACGTCATCTCCGTGACGACGCTCGAGGACAAGGAAGACGTTGCGCAGACCTTCTCGAAGTACAACTTCATCGCCCTTCCGGTCGTCGATCAGGAAAACCGTCTTGTCGGTATCATCACCGTTGACGACGCCATCGACGTCATGGAGGAGGAGACGACCGAGGATATCGAGAAGATGGCGGCCATGCTGCCCTCGGACAAGCCCTACCTCAAAACAAGCGTCTTTGAAACCTTCAAGTCCCGCATCCCGTGGTTGCTGCTCTTGATGGTCTCGGCGACCTTCACCGGGCAGATCATCGCCCGCTTCGAAGACGCGCTCAGCGCCTTCGCCATCCTCACCGCTTACATTCCCATGCTGATGGACACGGGCGGAAACTGCGGCTCGCAGGCAAGCGTCACGGTCATCCGCGGTATCTCGCTCGACGAGATCGAATTTTCCGACCTTTTCCGCGTCATCTGGAAGGAGATCCGCGTGGCGGTCATCTGCGGCGCGACGC
>ENA-UOJG01001890-UOJG01001890.1-human-gut-metagenome-genome-assembly--contig:-C47-NODE-1890-length-19922-cov-9.274224_pt1 | contig 19922 bp, 20 predicted proteins | sample MGYA00242340_ERZ723887 | MGnify/ENA metagenome assembly ERZ723887 | reverse complement strand
TCCCTGCGGAGATGCCGATGCAATAGTCGAAATGGATGCCTTGCTCCATGCAAACATCCAGCACGCCTGCGCCATAGATATCGCGGAAGCCGCCCCCTACATCAATGATACCGGTTTTCATATGGATTCGCCTCTCAATGACCCGTTTGGCTCAGTCGGTCAAAAACATAACGCCAATCGTGTTGGGGCCGCAATGGCAGGCAACGGTGCATGCTGTGCGCGCCTCGTAGCCAAACATCATGCCCTGATCGCCAGCGCCGCTTTCCTCCTCCTTCTCGCGAGTGACGCCCATGTTGATATCGGGCGACTGCTCATGCAGGTCAATAGTGACGCGGCAGCTGTCTGCGTCAAAGCCGTGGCCGGGCCGCGTGTATCCAATGGCCCGGATGGTTTCGCGGGCGACCGCCTCATAATCGACCTTGGCTGCGGTCGTGATCTCGCCAAAGATATGCACGGCATCCGTGATGGCCGTTACCTCGCATGCGACATGGGAATACGGATCGTCCGCGAGTACGGCGTCCAGAATCGCGTCGGCGATCTGGTCGCAGACCTTATCGGGATGGCCCTGGGTGACGCTTTCGGAAGTGAAATAGGTCGTCATAAATCATTCCTCCTTGCCGCAGGCGGACGGGCAACTGGCGCAGTTGTGGCTGCACGCCCACAGACGCTCAGCCGTCGGCATCCAATTCTTTGCATAGTCGTCGCACTTGCCGCACAGGTGCTCGGCGGTTTCGGGCGACTGCGGATCGGTCGAATGGGCGCCGGTCTTTTCAACAATCTCGCGCAGCATCTCCGGGTTTTCCAGCATCGGGCAGGGACGCAGCATGTTGTCGTTGAACGGCTGCCCGTCGTGATAGGCCATGAAGATGGGTGACTGAAGCGCCTCAAGCAGCGTGTTCTCGCGGATGTTGGCGTTGGAATAATGGATGAACACGCAGGGATCGACATCGCCGTTGGCGTTGATGTGCAGATAGCGGCGGCCGCCCGCGATGCACCCGCCCACATATTCGCCGTCGTTCTGGAAGTCCATGGCGAAGATGGGCTTGGTCGCGCGAAGCGTTCGGATGCGGTGGTACATGTACTCGCGCTGCCCGGGAGTGGGCAGCAGCTGCGGAGCGGCGTCGTTGCCCACAGGCATATAGTGGAAATACCAGATGAAGCGCGCGCCTAGCCCGCAGATGAAGTCGATATATTCATCAGAGGCGATGGAGTCGATGTTTGCGCTGGTGTAGCAGGCGGAGATGCCGAAGGGCAGATGCTTTTGGTGCAAAATCTCCATGGCGCGCGTGGCCTTTTGATAAACGCCGCTGCCTCGGCGGCCATCGGTGGCCTCCTCAAAGCCCTCCAGGCTGATTGCGGGGATGAAGTTCTTCACGCGCAGCATTTCGTCGGCAAAGGCTTCGTCAATCAGCGTGCCGTTGGTGAAGGAGAGAAACTGGCAGTCGTCATGCTTGGCGCACAGCGCGATTAGGTCGCTCTTGCGCACCAGCGGTTCCCCGCCGGTGTAGATGTACATGTACACGCCCAGCTCCTTGCCCTGGGTGATGATCGAGTCGATTTCATCAAAGGTAAGGTTGAGCTTGTTGCCGTATTCCGCGGCCCAGCAGCCGGTGCAGTGCAAATTGCAGGCCGAGGTTGGATCGAGCAGAATGGCCCAGGGAATGTTGCAGCCATACTTCTTGCGGCACTTCTCCTGAACGGGCCAGCCGATGATGTTGGCGTTGAGGAAGAAATTCATAAAGGTGGCCTTCATCACCTCGCTGTCCGTCTCCCGGAGGATGTTCATGACGAGCTGATGCATGTTGTTATCGGGGTCGTTGATGACGGCGCGAACGGCGTCGCGCTGGGATTGGAAGCTGTCGGGCCCTTCGCCCGCGATTTTATCCACCCAGGCCATCAGCTTGGGAGCGTTCTCCTCCGGGTTCTTTTCAAGATAGCTAAAGGCCGTCTTGAGCGCGGTTTTCTTGATTTGGTTGGTCAGGCCCATGATGGTTTCTCCTTTACATTCGTGATGATTGTATTGTAAGGGGTCAGGGAAGGGTCAACAATCGACAAAAACCCCTTCGTGGTGAATTTCTGGGCAGCGCGTCTGAAGTGCCTGATTTTTGGACAATTTTGTCGAAATGTCGGAAAACAGAAGAAAAAACCGAAGGCGCAAGCGTCCTTTTGAAAAACAGACAAATCCCTCCGAATGTCTGTCTTTCGCGCACTTGAAGGAATTTGCACATACCGCTTCACGGCGGATTTGTTTATCCTGTTCATGGAACACGAATCAAAATCGTGAACCAGGATGCACAGGATTGCAGCAGGCCCTGCTGCAACAGGAAAGGAGCATGAACCATGGAACAGCTGGGAGAAGGGATTCGGAAGCTGATTCTGGCCGGCATTGGCGCGGCGGCAGCGGGCAAGGAAAAATCGGAAGGGCTCCTGCGCGAGCTGGTAAAAAAGGGCGAGCTGACCGTTGAGCAGGGAAAGGTGCTCAACGAGGAGCTCAAGCATACCATCAAGGAGGCCATTCGGGATAACGTGGCGGTCAATCTCGACCTGGACGACGACCTGCTGGACGCGGTGGAATATATGGATGATGAACAGCTTGAAAGGCTCAAGCAGCGAATCCGGCAGAGAGAAGAAATGGCGCAGTCCGCCGCGCAAGGCCCCGAGGCTTCGCTTGATGATGAGGAAGCCGATACTGAGGAATAAGAGGAAAACAGATGCCAGCACGCAATGCGAACCGAACGGATAGGCGGCAGCGCCTAAAGGAAATCATGGATGTTGTGAGGCGCTATGAACCCGCCAAAGAAATGACGCCGGAGAAGCTGTGCTCCATGTTTGAGGAGCTGGGGCCGACGTTTATCAAGCTTGGCCAGCTTCTGTCCGTGCGTTCAGATATGCTGCCGGGGGCGTACTGCGAAGCGCTCACAAAGCTGCGCAGCCATGTCGCGCCCATGCCCTTTGAGCAAGTGGTTTCGCTGGTTGAAGGGGCTTACGGCAGGCCGCTGTATGAGGTCTTTTCGTCCTTTGATAAGGAGGCCCTTGGAAGCGCCTCGATTGCGCAGGCCCATGCGGCCGTCCTTCGGACGGGAGAAGAGGTGGTTGTCAAGGTACAGCGCGAGGGGATTCACGACCTTATGAGCCGCGATATCATGCTGCTCAAGCAGGCGTGCCGGCTGCTGAAATATGCGCCGGTTAGCGGACTGGTGGATCTCAATCAGGTTTTGGATGAAATGTGGCTTGTGGCGCAGGAAGAGATGAACTTCCAGACGGAAGCGGCGAATCTGGAACGGTTTCGCCGCTTGAATGAGGAGGTTGCGTTTGTCACCTCGCCGGAATTGTACCGCGCGTATACCACCACGCAGGTTTTGATGATGGAGCGAATCGACGGCATCGCCATTGACGACCACGAGGCGCTTCAAAACGAAGGCTACGATCTTGCGGAAATCGGGGCCAAATTGGCGGACAACTATGTGCGCCAAATCATGCAGGACGGCTTTTTTCACGCTGACCCCCATCCGGGGAATCTGCGCGTGCGCGACGGTAAGATCGTCTGGCTGGATATGGGAATGATGGGCAGCCTCTCGGAAAAGCAGCGAACGCTTATCAGCAAGGCGATTATGGGAATCGCCCGGGGAGATATCAAGGCTTGCCGGGATGCGGTATTGGGGCTGGGCGAGTTTCGTGAAAAGGCGGATAAGCGGCAGCTGTATCGGGATATTGAGGAGCTGCTGGAGCGGTATGGCGCCGTCGGTTTGGGCGACATGGATGTGGCGCAGGTCTTTCAGGATTTGACCGAGGTGATGAAAACCAACCACATCTCCATGCCGGGAAGCCTGACCATGCTGGCACGTGGCCTGACGACGGTTGAAGGCGTCGTTGCGGCTTTGAATCCCGGCCTGAATGTGATGGATGTGGTATTGGCGCGCATTGGCAATAGCCTGCTTCGGAACATGGACTGGCGCACCGCGCTGACGCAGGATGCCAGAGCGTTTTATGAAAGCAGTCGCAAGTCCCTGGAGATTCCCGGCCTGCTTGCCGATGTCATGAGCGCGGCCCTCAAGGGAGAAGCAAGCCTTGGCGTTGAGCACCATGCCGGAGAGGATACGGCGCGACTTGCAAAGAGGCTCGCAAGGGAGCTTTGCACCGCCGTGGTATGCGCGGCCCTTTTGATTTGCGGCGGCCTGATGCGCAATCAGCCGCCCCTTGCGGGAGGCCTTTCAATTTACAGCATTTGCTGCTTTGTTTTGGCTGCCGGCGCAATTGCCGGGGTGTTCTGGCGGACGGAGCGTCAGAAGAAATAGAACCATTTGCGCGGATTATTTCGTAATAGGCCCAGCGGTATCCAAAAAGGATGGCAGCGGCCTGGAGGATGCTTCCGGGCCGCCGCTTATTTCATGATTTCTTAGGAGGCCGTTTCCTGGCGCGACGGCTCTCTTTTTTGATGCTTCAAGTTGCACGAACGCAGGTCGTCATGATATAATCATCCATAGTACTCTACCTCCTTGAGCTGGAACTATGGCTGTATCTGGTTTAATACCCTGGGACCCCTTCTTTCTGGCAAGACGATCCGCTCTGCTATCATTACACGCAACCCCGCGCGGAGCAAGCGGCTGAAAAATCCATCCAAGAAAAAGACAGTCAGGAATGCGTTGGAACGGGAACAGGTGGCAGATATCCTTGCCAATCTTCATCGGCTGACAGATGAGCGGGATATCCTGTTGCTCACACTGCTAATTTATACAGGCATGCGGCGGGATGAAGTGTTAGGGTTGAAATGGGAGAACATAGATTTCAAACACAATTTCATTCATGTAGTGCGGGGAGTGACCTTCAAATGTAATCTGCCGCACATTGATACACCCAAAACAGATGCTGCCATCCGTTCTATCCCAATCCCTGCGGCACTCCGCCAGTATCTACATCCCCAAGCCAACCACTTGTTTGTCATTGGCGGAGGCGAACAACCCATTACGGAACAGACGATGAAACGCATGTGGGAGCGCATCAAAAAGACTATCAATGTCTATGGGGCAACGCCGCATATATTCCGTCACACCTACCTGGCCTATGACGCTCACCTCATAGTACCCCTCAAAGCCAGGCACCGGCCTCCAGTCGCTGATCACGTTGCCGCCTCCGCTACCACGGCCAGCATGCCCACGGGCACCGTGCCGCTGTTGTACAGGCGGGCCATGGCGGCTTCAGCTCCGCGCAGAGTGGCCCAGCGCTCCATGGCTTGCTTGATGTCCGGTGTGTAATAGACGGCATATTTGCCATCCCTCAGCTTGACCAGCGCCTTCACATATTCGCCGGTCACTTGGTTCTGCAGGTGGTACATGCGTCCAGCTCCTTTCCGTGCTTGTATGGCCGTGTTTGGTTAAACACCACTTTCTTCATGAGGGCCGCAGGCAGATCCAGGCGAAGGTGCAGCGCGGTGCTCATCGCCATGATGATCACGTCCGCCAGCTCTTCGGCAAACCTCGCGGCGTCGCCGGCAGCCTCACAGGCTTCGCTCAGCTCTTCGCGGATCAGCAGCGTGCAGCGCCGGCGCACATACTTCACGCCGTTGGGGTTGTCCAGCGCCACCGTGGGATCCTCCCACAGCCCGTGGTCGCAGGCGTCAACATAGATCGCCTCGCTCAGCTGGTGTAGAGCCTTCAGGATCGCCTTGCGGTTCTCCATAAAGTCGGCCACGACCGGGTGAATCGTCTTTCCTTGCATCCTCATACCTCCTTAAAAAGGGTTGTCCGGGTCGTCATCCACCTGCACAAAGTCCAGCGGCATTTGCTGCTGCTCTGCCAGGCACTTCGGGCCGTCCATGTTCTGCCTGGGGATCCACAGCAGCCGCTGGGCGCGCCCGTCGATCATCTTGTTTCGGGTGTTGCTGTCGCCGTTGGTCTGCGGCAGGATCAGCCCGTCAGCGGCCAGCTGCTTCCATAGCGCCTTTGCCGTCAGGGGGAACTCCATGCCGCTCTTGCGCAGCTGCTCACACACCAGTGTGAAGCTCAGGCCGGGGTTCAAGTAGTAATACTTGGTATCCATATAGCCGATCATGCCGCGCACCGGGTTGACGGTGCGGCTTTCATCGGTCAGATCTCTCAATTCAGCCACGCGGCCGATCAGCAGGTCGCTCACCGTGCGCAGGAACAGGCGGCTGGGCCTGTCCTCCTGGCTCTGGCGTCCCTGCTTCAGCGCGTTGGCGATGATCGCCTGCATGGGCCGCTGCATGGCCGCCTGCACGTCCTCCACCAGGCCCAGGTCGTGCATGTAACGCAGCATCATTTCATAGCCCAGCAGCAGCATCGTCACGGCCTCGCCGGCACGCGGCGCGTTCTGGCCCAGGGCGGTGTGCGCCACCTTGCGCAATTCCTCCACCCGCCCGCTAAGCAGGTCGGGCAGCTCATCCATCTGCGGCAGCAGCCACTCAATATAGCCGCGCATGGCCTTGCGCAGCACGCCCTTCTGTCCCTGTTTCTGCATATGTGTCAGCCATGCGTCCTTTGGGACGTCGCTTCCTTTCATGTCGATGGTGTAGAAACGGCTGACGCCGCTTTCACTGATATGGGGCATAAATTCGCCGGTGATGATCGTCAGGCAGCGCGGGGGAGTATCCGCACGGCTGGTGCCGTCGGCGTTCAGGCGGCTGCGGGCCGTCATGCGGCTCAGCCTCTGCGCCATGCTCTCCATGCTCCTGCGCTCCTGCACGCTGTTGGTCGGGTGGAAGTCATCCACCACCAGCAGGCTGTCCTTCAGCCTGAAGGCAATTTCCTGGATGCTGTTGGCCGTATCGTAGAAGCTGGCCGGGAACTGGCTTTCGCTCACGTCGCGGAAATGGTACTGCGCCAGCTCCGCGCTGATCGACTTGCCGCTTTGCTGCTCGCCCACCAGGAACAGGCTAAACTTCGGCATGTGTCCGGCTGCTTTCAGCGGCTCCCTGAGCGGTGCCAGGTAGCACGCGGCCAGCAGTGGGACGCTCACATGCTCGTCCATGGTGTTCTCCAGCTGCAGGCTGGTTTCCGCGCAGTCCATCAGGCTCATGGCTTCCACTTCGGGATCCGTCAGCGTCAGGCTGTAGGTGGACAGTTTGCTGCCCAGGTCAACGCTTACGCCGTCCAGCCCCACAGCCCCGCCGTGATACAGGTACGTCCATTTGCCCTTGATGCAGCGCCACCCGGCGTGCGTGTATTCAATCACGCGGCGGCTGCTGCGGTAGCCCACCTCTGCGATCACATAGCGCAGCTTGTCGGCCACGGTGTTGCCCGGCAGGATATTGGCGCGGAAGCCCCAGTTTTCACTCACCCAGGTCATGCCCTTGTAGTTGCGCGTGGGCACCCTCACCTGCGGCAGCGGCACGCCCTGCTTGTCCCACCCGTCGATCAGGTGCACCGTGTTCACGCTCACACCATCGTCCTGGGTGATCTCCGCACGGGGAATGCACAGAAAGCTGCAAAGCGGCTTCGGATAGGGCGGGTTTCCCGTCATGGCGCAGATCACGCCATTCTCCACGCAGTAGCCCGGCACGCCCGCATAGGCTTCCGTGGCCTGCTGGATCGGCGGCTTCAGCTCCTGGATCAGGCGCTGGTTCAGCTTCGGCGCAGCCTGCACTGCACGCTGCAGCTCCCGCAGGCCGCTCTCCGCGCCGGTGATCTCCAGGTAGTCGCTCACGTCGCCCTTGGTGGGCAGCGTGGGGCACAGCGCCAGCAGGTCGATCCAGCGGATCGTCTTGGCTACGCCCAGCAGCTTCTCACATACCTGGATCCGGTCGCTCACGCCCACCTGGTCATTGTCCGGCAGCACGATCACATCCGCGCCGGTCAGGGTGTCGGTGTGTTCGTCCAGCCATTTGATCTTGGTGCCCGGCTTGCTGGCCCCGCCCGGATTGGTCGTGGCGCACAGCCCTGCGGCGATCAGGTTGTCGGCGTCCTTCTCGCCTTCCACCACATACACCGGCTGCCCGGCCTTGATCGCGGCGATCACGCCCGGCAGGTTGTACAGCGGGTGCCGCACATCCTTGGTGCTCCAGTTGTACCCGCCCGGCTTGCTGGGGTCGGGGATCGCCTGGCGGAAGGTCTTGTCGCCGTCAGGCAGGCGGAAGCGCATCACGTCAAACAGCAGCTTTCCGTTTTCGTCTGTATAGTGGTAAATCTTTTCCGGCTTGCCCAGCGGCTTTTTGGGCTCCACGGTGTGCACGGTCTTGCCCGCCACGGTGTCGGTGGACGCTGCCTTACGCCGGGCTGGCTTCTTCTGCCCATCACTCCGGATCGGCTCCGTGAACAGATCCGACATTTTCAGCCCCAGCGCCTCCACGATGTCAGCGCTGGAGCATCCGGCGTGGCAGTGCAGCACGATGCCCTTGTCGCCCATCTTCACGCTCAGGCTGGCCTTTTTGTCGGCGTGGCAGGGGCAGCGGCACATGGTTTCCCCGTTGCTCTTGGTTGCCTCGTGGGGCAGCAGCGCCAGAAAATCGTTGATGTGCATGGCTCAGGCCCCTTTCATCGGTTGTTTTGTTCCTCTATCCGCAGCCGGATCGCGCGGATCACCTCGTGCAGATCGAAGCGGTACGCCCGCCCCTTCCGCCAGCAGGGGATCCACCCTTCAGCGATGCCCGTGCGGATCGCACCCACAGCCAGGCCGGTTTGCTCGCTCAGCTCTTCAATGCCCACGCTGTTGTCCTGCGTCCTGGCAGCCAGCATCCGCACCTCTTCCAGCTGCAGCATCCGCTTGTTGCCTACATGCAGCGGTTTGAGCTGGCCTTCTTCGATGGCGCGTTCCACCCGCAGGCGGCTCCAGCCCATGAGCTTGGCCGCCTCAGCAATGGAAATCAGCTTCACGGCTCAAACCTCCCTTCGTTTTCCGCATTCCTCACAAATCGCCGCCTCTGCGCAGCAGCAGCTCGCGGCTCAGCTGCTGCACCCTTTCGGGATTCAGGCTGTAGCAGCCCAGGAAGTCCATTTCAATCGCGCCTTTCAGCTCAGGCATGGCCCGCACCGTCACCGCCATGGCGTGATAGCCGCAGCCCTTGATGGAGGCCAGCACGCTCTCCTTGCAGATCGCGGCCATCAGCCCGCTCACCATCTTTCCTTCGGTCATATCCAGAAAGCTATATGCGTATACGTTCATCCCCGTACCTCCTCCAGCGACTTGTCAATGGCCGTCACGGTCTCCTGCATCACCCGCTCAATCTGCCGGGCCTTCTCCCGGATCAGCTGAGCAGCCTGCACTTCCGTCACTGTGATCTTCCCGTCCCTGGCTACCATCGCAAACTGCCGCGCCACCTCCTGCGCGTCGCCCATGGCCACAGCCCAGCCAAGGGCGGCCTGCGACAGCTCGCTGGGCTCTTCGCTGCCGTAGTCGGTCATCAGCGGGCAGTAGTTGCGGATGTGCGCGCCCACCAGATCGTGCGCGCCGTATACCTCACGCATCTGCTGCACCACGTCGCACGGCGGCACCGTGGCCCCGGTTTCGTAGTCGGCCAGGCTCTTCACGCTCACATACAGACGCTCCGCAGCCCGTTCCCGGTTGCTCAGGCGCGGATCGCGCCGGCTGGCCTGGATCCTCGCTTCATAATAAGGTGTTGACATCGATTCCCCTCCGTTTCGGTGCTTCTCTGCTGGTTTCGGCCCTGCTTCCGGCAGGTGTCTGCTCTCTGCTGGGCGGTGAATTATGATTTAATAATTATTGTTTCTGTGAAATTATATAACACAATTATAATAATTGCAATAATAAATTTTACAAAAACAAAAGTTATTTTATTTAATGTACAAATATTTTAATTTGAAATAAACTATCTCACATCAAGGAGGGATTGCATGCAGCCTATCGGGGATCGAGTAAAGCGCCTTCGTCTTGAAAAAAATATGAAGCAAGCCGAATTAGGGGAAATATTCAAATGCGGCAGCGTCAGCATATCCAACTATGAGAATGGCAGAAACATTTCTAACGATCTGCTGATCATGTATTCCAACTATTTCGATGTCAGCACCGACTGGATTCTGGGGCTTACACAGGATCGCAAGCCGGGCGGCTCAGATCTCACCACCGCGCTGGATGCTCTGGCCGTGCAGATCTCCGCCAACGGCGGCGCGCCCATCGCGCCGGATCAGCTCATGCAGCTGCTGGATGCCCTGCGCCTGTACTACCGCGCCGGGGCTCCCGCAGGCAATGCGCCCGTGGATGTGCTGATCGCCTTTATCAAAGCCTTCACCGCTGCCGTCGATACAGCCCGCGCCGGATCCACCGGCGATCTACTCATCGCCACCAACGCCGTGGCCTCAGCTGGCCTTCAGGCGCAGTCCATTCTGGCTTCCTTCCTGCAGCAGCAGGAAAAGTAATACTTAACTGTCAAAGGAGCGCTAACCATGAAAAGATTCTTCTGCATCTTCCTCGCGCTGCTCACGCTGGCAGCTTCTCCCGCGCTCGCTCAGGTGCTAACCATTGACCTGGACACCGCCACCATCGAAGAACTCACCGCAGCCCAGGCCCAGATCGGCGACCGCATCAGCCAGCTGCGCGCCGCAGCTGCTCCCGCTGGTGAAGCCATCGTCCTCACCGGCTCCGGCACGTCTATCATCTCCGGTGTGGATGTTGTTGCCGTGCCTGCCCGCCTCACCATCGAAGGCACCGTCAAGCTCACCCTGTCCGGCAAATTCGACTACACATTCAACCAGGAGCTGCACCCCTATAACTGCGCCGTCATCACCGGCGCGGAAACCTTCGACGCCATGGTGGAGGGCACCGGCGACTGGACGATCACCATTGAGCCCATCAGAGAGGGCGGCAGCATCGTCGCCTCTGGCGTCGGCCCCTGGGTGTCTGATTATTTCCCGCTGGAAGGCCCCGCCATCCTCACTGTCAAAGCGGATGGATCCGGCATGGACGCCCTCATGTCCAACGTGATCGTGCAGCTCTACCAGCCGCTGCGTTTCATCGGCACCTACAACCCCAGCTCGCTCACCAACGCCCTCATAACCGCCACCGGTGACGCTTTTGCCGCTGATGTGATCGCAAAGCCCGACGATGGCACGCCCATGTGTTTCTGGTATGTAAAAGTATCCCCCGGCGTCACCTGGAGCATCGAATTGCAGTAATATTACAGTTTTTCACCCCGAAAATTACAGATCAATTCATTTTCTGTCATTCCGCAAACCCTTGCACCGTAAGGGTTTGCGGCTTCTAATTACAGGAATTACAGAAATTACAGAAAAAATATATATACCCCCCCTTACACTTTTTTTACGCTCTGTTTTTCTCTCACAAATTTCACTCACCTGAAAGATATTTCATTCACTTTTACAGGAAGGAAGGGTCACATGGGCACCATTGAGAAGCGCGGCAAAAACAGCTGGCGCGTCCGCGAATGGGTGTACCTGGGCAGCAAGCGCTATCCGGTGGACATCCCCCTGCGCTATCCCGCCAGCATGTCAGAGGAAGAACAGATGGCCGCAGCCCAGCAGGAGCTGCGCAAGCTGGAAATGGACATCAGCGCCGGCGCAGCTGCTCCTGCAGTTGCTAAGCTCTCCCTGAAGGAATTCTCAGACATATGGATGCAGGAATATGTCATCCCCTCCACCAGCCCCGTCAACGCTGCCAACCTGCGCCACCAGCTGGACAAGCACCTGCTGCCCCACCTGGGCGAGGTCAAGCTGCACAAGCTCACGCCCATCATGATCACCCAGTGGCTCAACACCCTGCGCCGCACCCCGAAGGCCGTGCAGTCCCTCCCGCCCGATCAGCGCGTGCGCAAGCCTGCGGATCCCAAAAAGCTGCAGCAGGAGATGATCAAATACAAGGCCCAGATGGAGAAGCGCGCGGCCAATCCACCCACCCTGTCCAACCGCACCGTGCACCACTACTTTGTCACCCTCCACGGCATGCTGGAGAAGGCCGTGCAATGGGAGTACCTTGACCGCAATCCCTGCGACAAGGTGGACAGCCCGAAGTATAAGAAGCGCAAAATGCGCGTGATTGATGATCAGCAGTCCGTCGAGCTGCTGCGCAAGCTGGAGCGCGAGCCCCTGCTGTCCTTCCGCTGCGCGGTGCTGCTGGCCCTGCTCTGCGGCCTGCGCCTGGGCGAGGTGGGCGCGCTGTGCTGGTCGGACGTGGACTTCGACAACGGCACCATATCCATCGAGCGGGCGCTGAAGTACACCGCCATCACGGGGCAGTTTATCGACAGCCCCAAATCAGACGCAGGCGAGCGCATCATCGATCTGCCGCCCGGCATGATCACCCTGCTGAAGAACACAAAGGAATTCCAGGACATATCCGCGCTGCTGCTGGATGAGGACTGGCACGGCGTGGATCGCATCGTCTGCAAGTGGGACGGCTCACCCTACCACCACAGCACGCCGTCGAAGCAGTGGCGCAAGTTCGCCGACAAAAATGGCTACCCCGGCCTGCGCTTCCACGAGCTGCGCCACACCCACGCCTCGCTGCTGCTCGCCGGCAGCCAGGACGCCGTAAGCGTCGCCAGCCGCATGGGCCACAGCGACGCCTCCACCACGCTCAGGCAATACGCCCACGCCTACCGCATCAAAGACAGGGTTTCCGTCCAGCTCATGCAGCAGCTGATCGAACACGCCCAGGATCCGGACGCTACCGCCCACGATCCTGCCCTGCAAAACATCATGGAGCTGCGCACCTTCGTCGAAGAGCACGCCGACCAGATCTACAAGAAATAAATCCACCCACACAAAAAAGACGGGCCTGCACATCACAGACCCGTCTTTTCTCATGCCCAGCTGCGCCGCCCCGGCAGCTCACCGCGCCCTGGGTACAGCTGCACCCACCCTGAAACCCTGATCCCAATTCTGATCCCAACTGTGAAAAACTGCCCGTTTCCCACCCCAAAAAGCATAGAAAAAAGCCCCGCAAACCGTTAGTTTACAGGGCTTTCATACATGGTCGAGGTGACAGGATTTGAACCTGCGACCTTTTGGTCCCGAACCAAACGCGCTACCAAACTGCGCTACACCTCGGTATAAAAAAGCTGGAGCCAATAAAGGGACTCGAACCCTTGACCTGCTGATTACGAATCAGCTGCTCTACCAACTGAGCTATATTGGCGCATCAGCAGTAGTCATTATATCAAACAAGCGATCGTTTGTCCAGCACTTTTTTCAAAATCGACCCAACAGGAATCTTAATGGTCATGCGCATGCGGGATTTGCGCTCGTCCATGGTCAGGATGACGCCAGAGGAATCCTTCGTGCCCAGCGCCGTATCGATTTCCCAATGGTCGAAGGTTTCCCTCGCAAGCGCCCCGGCGGGCGGCAGGCCAACGCTGCCGCCCTATTGACGGCGCGGTTCGCTGCCGCTCTGTTTTTCCCTTGAGCCTGACCTCCATCCTCCGTTGTTATCAGAAGAACTGGTGCAAATAAAACGGGCGGCCATTCAGCGCAAATGGTCTGAATGGCTGTTTCCCATTATGCCCAATCCTCGGCTATGCGAATTAGCTCGCTCAAGCGTAGCTCCAAGGCACGAGCCATTCGCCAGCGTGTTTCAACGCTAGCGGTTTTGGGTCCTCTTTTGATCATGGCATAGCGGCTCCTGGCCAGTCCGCCTTGCTTTACGGATCCTCCTGGGATAGCCAGCCCACGCTTGCAACCTGGCGCGCTATGGACTATAATGATATTGTATGTCTATTCCTATACCCATAAGGGAGGATGAAGCCCCAATGCAACAGAACGCTGGAAAACAGAGCCCGTTTGTATTCTATCTGCGGGTGCTTTTGTACATGTTTGTGGCCCTGCTGATACGGCTGGTGGCCTTTGCGCCGCTTGCCTGCCTTTTTGCCTTTCCCACAGGATCGCCATTTCGCTGGCTGGCGCTTGCATGCCCGTTGTTGGTGATCTTTGTGATTTTGCCGCTGCGCTACTCCTTTGCGGAGGCGCTGGTACAGCGGCAAAAGGAGTGCTGTTTCAGCCTGGATATGGCGCTGAATGTGCATAATTACGGCGAAAAGCTGACCGAAAGCCTGATGCACGCCGCGCATGTGCTCAAATGGGGCCTGCCGCTGGCCGCGCTGCTGGGCTATGGGTACTATTGGTATAAGGATGTGGACGCCCTCACCTTGCTCAAAACCGTTACGGCGATTGGCAAGGGCTGGATGAATGCGTGGTGCGCGGCGGGCAACTTCTTCTTTGGCCTGTTTGGCAGCGCAAACCGGCTGGTTGTGCCAGCCAACACGCTTATGGAGGGCGTATACGTGGTGCTGGCCGTAGTGGGACTGGGCGTGCTGGTATGGCTGTATGGCGCGGTGCGCAACAGCTCTACCCGCTATGTATGGGTGCTGGCTACCCGCAATGAGCGCCCGCCCCGCACGGAACTGCGCCGCCGCATGCGCGGCCGCAGGTTTGCGCAGCTGGGCGTCGCGCTTGTGAATCTGGTTTTGTGGATTCCTTTTCTGGCGGTATGCGCCCATGTGCTGAAAGGGCTGGTGAGCGACGTGGCCGGCCAAATGATGACGGCCATTGCGCAGCAAAGCCTGCCCGCGTTCCATTTGTCCTCTGCCGCGCTGCCGCTGCTGGCGGCGTTTGTGCTGCTGTATATGCCGCTGCTGCCCATCAGGCGTATGCTGACCGCGGCCTTTGCCACGCGTGAGCGCCGCAGCAGCGCGCCGTATGACCAGGCGCTCCCCCAGCAGCCGGAGGGCGGGGAGCCTGCCGCCGTATGCAATGCCGATTCTGAAGCGGATGCGGCGCAGCGGCCGCCCTATGCCATTGGGCAATGAGCGTAATGCGGCTGGACAAGTACCTGGCGCTGAGCGGCGAACGCACGCGCAGCGAAGCCGTGCGCGCCGTGAGGGCCGGGCAGGTGCGGGTAAACGGCGCCCCGGCGAGCGACCCGGGCATGAAGCTTGCCAACGGGGATGAGGTAACGCTGGCCGGCGTGCCGGTGCTGGATCGTTCCTTTCAATACTATATGCTCCATAAGCCCGCCGGCGTGCTCACTGCAGCCAGGGACAGCCGCGCCGGCACCGTTATGGATTTGGTGCCGGAGGCCCTTTTGCGGCGCAAGGTATTGCCCGTAGGCAGGCTGGATAAGGATACCACCGGGCTGCTGGTGCTAACCAACGACGGCGCGCTTGCGCATGCCCTGCTGGATCCCAAGCGGCATGTGTGGAAGCGCTATATCGCCCGTGTGAGCGGACGGCTTGACGAGGCGGATGCGGAGGCCTTTGCGGCGGGCGTAGCGCTGGATGGTTTTGTGGCAAAGCCCGCCTCGCTTGTGATTTTGCGGGCTGATGAAGCGGAAAGCCTGGCGGAAGTGGAGCTGCGCGAGGGCAAGTTCCATCAGGTCAAGCGCATGTTCCTTGCGCGCGGGCACGAGGTGCAAACGCTGCATCGCGCCGCGTTCGGGCCGCTGACGCTGCCGGACGGATTGCAGCCGGGCGGCCTTTGCGAGCTGAGCGCCGCACAGGTACGCTCGCTCAAGGCTGCGGTTGCCAAACCGGAGAGCAAAGAGGGGTAAAGATGCCGGATACGCACGATCATTACTATACAGCCGCGCCAAGCAGCGCGCATAAGCCTGGCCAGGTAAAATGGACTTATCGCGGCCATGCACTTTCCTTTGCCACGGATAGCGGCGTGTTTTCGCGCACGGAGCTGGACCGCGGTACGGAGGTGCTGCTGGAAGCCTTGCCGGACACGCTTTCAGGCCCGGTGTTGGATATGGGATGCGGCTATGGCGCTATCGGGGTGGCCGTAGGCGCGCATTGGCGCGGAATTGACGTTACCATGGCGGATGTAAACCAGCGCGCCTGCGGGCTTGCGCGCGAAAACGCCGCCGCAAACGGCGTGCGGGCAAGGGTGCTGGAAAGCGACGGCTATGAGCGTATTTTGGGCGAGCGGTATGCCTTTATCTTGCAAAACCCGCCTATCCGGGCCGGAAAGGCGGTCATTTACCGCATGTTCGCCGCCGCCGCCCAATGCCTGCTGCCCGGCGGCGAGCTGTGGCTGGTGATTCGCAAGCAGCAGGGCGCGCCGTCGGCCATGACCTATCTGCGCACGCTGTATGCGCAGGTGGACGCCGTGGAAAAGAAAAGCGGCTTTTGGGTGCTGCGCTGCACCGGGCCGCTGAAGCAAACGCAGGAGGACACTAACGATGTACAATGACGCATGGTTTGACGAACCGATCGACCGCCGGGGCACGGCCTGCGAGAAGTGGGACGCGCTGATGGAGCGGGAAGGCCGTGACCTTAACCCCATGTGGGTGGCGGATATGGACTTTCGCTGCCCCCAAGAGGTGACGGACGCTTTGGCGGCGCGCGCCGCGCACCCCATATATGGCTACACGGAGGAAACAAAGGCCTCGGTACGCGCGATGCTGGGCTTTATGGAACGCCGCCACGGCCTAAGGCTTGATGAGGCGCAGCAAACCATGCTGCCCTGCGTGGTAACGGGGCTGCGGGCAGCCGTGCTGGCCTTTACCGAGCCAGGCGACAAGGTGATCGTGCAGCCGCCGGTATACGGGCCTTTCTATTTTTCCATCCGGGATAACGGCCGCGAGGCGGCGGAGTGCCCGCTGCTTCGGGACGAAAAGGGCCGCTATACAATGGATTTGGCGGCGGTGGAGGCCGCCTGCCGGGCGGGCGCTAAGATGATGTTCCTTTGCAACCCGCACAACCCGGTGGGCCGTTCATGGACAAGGGCGGAGCTGGAAGCGCTGTTGGGCGTGCTGGAGCGCTATGGCGTGTTGCTTGTATCGGACGAGATTCACGAGGATTTTGTGTTTGAGCGCGACGCCTTCGTGCCGGTTTTACGCCTGGCTGAAAGCGAGGACGCGCGGGTGCTTTCGCTAACCAGCGCCAGCAAAACCTTCAATCTGGCGGGATTGCAGCAGGCGGCGGCATTTTGCCGCAACGCCGCGCTGCTTTCCAAGCTGAAAGCCACCATGCATGCCGTGGGCGTGGTGCAGGGCAACATCTTTGGCATGATCGCCACGGAGGCCGCGTTTGCGCACGGCGACGAATGGCTGGATGCGATGCTTGCCTACATCCGCAAGGGCGAACGGCTTTTCCGCGCGGAGCTGTCGGTGCGCTTGCCAAAGGCGGTGCTTTCCCCCTTGGAGGCCACGTATCTGGGTTGGATTGACCTGCGCGCCTATGGCCTTGGCGCCGCGGAGCTGACGAGGCGCTGCCGCGCCGCGGGCGTGGAGTTCACCCCCGGCACCTTCTTTGGCGAAAAGGCGGGGGACGGATTTCTGCGCATCAACCTGGCCTGCCCGCACGGGCGTATCCGCCTGGCGGCGCAGCAGCTGGAGAACGCTATCAAAGAGCAATAAATACGGCACGGAGGGATAACGACCATGGAAGACCTGAGTACCATTATCGACAACCTGCGGGAGGAAATGACGCAAACCCTGACGCGCTGGATTCGCATTCCCAGCGTGAAGAGCGCGCCGGAGTCCGGCGCTCCCTTTGGGCGCGAGGTGCGCCGCGCGCTGGATGCGGCGCTGGCGGACGCAAAAGCCATGGGCTTTGAAACCCGCAATTTTGACGGCTATGCCGGCGATGTGCGCATGGGCCCGTTGGGCGTGGAACCGCTGGCCATCCTGGCCCACCTGGATGTGGTGCCTGCCGGCGACGGCTGGCAGGTTGACCCCTTTGGCGCGGAAATTGACGGGGACAGGATGTATGGCCGCGGCACATCGGACGACAAAGGCCCGGCCGTGGCGGCGCTGTACGCCATGTATGCCCTGAAAAAGGCGGGCATGCCCCTCAAGCGTGAGGTGCGCCTGATTCTGGGCTGCGACGAGGAGAGCGGCTGGGAGTGCATGAAGTATTACATGTCGCACTGCGATATGCCCAAAACCGGCTTTAGCCCGGACGCGAGTTACCCCGTTATCAACACGGAAAAGGGCATGCTGCATCTGAGCCTGCGCGGCGCATATGCCACGGACGGCCTGTATGTGAAGGAAATCAACGTGGGCGAACGCTGCAACGTGGTGCCCGGCCTTGCCACGGCGCTGGTGGCTGGCGACGGCGCATTTTGCGATAAAGTGAACCGTTTGGCGGCCGATATGTATATTCAGGTGGAAGCGGAGCCGCGGCCGGAAGGCATGGTTTTGCTTACCTCCACGGGTATTCCCGGCCACGCGGCCTATCCCGAGGCGGCAAAGAATGCGCTGGGCCAGCTATTGATTATGCTGCGCGCCCTTGGCGTAACGGGCGCGCTGCGCACCGTCGCCGACCAGGTGGGCATGGAATACGACGGCCTTGGCTTAGGCGTGCGCTGCCGTGACGAAACCAGCGGTAGCTTAACTTGCAACCTGGGCATTCTACGTTACAAGGAGGCGGACGGCCTCTATGCCACGCTGGACATCCGCTATCCCATCCTTTGCGATCACCGCGCGCTGACGGCCAGTATCAAGGCCGCGCTGGGCGATGGAATCGAGGTTACGGTGGATGAGCAGAAGGATCCGCATCATGTGGCGCCCAACAGCAAGCTGGTAACCGCCCTATTGGATGCCTACCACGAGGTAACGGACCGCCCCCGCGAGTGCATCGCCACCGGCGGCGGCACCTACGCTCGCGTATTGGAAGAAGGCGTGGCCTTTGGCAGCCTGTTCCCGGACGACGAGGAGCTGGCCCATCAGGCGGGCGAATACCTGAGCCTGGACGGCCTGATGCTGAACATGTGCATCTTTGCCCGGGCGATTGAAAAATTGCAGGAGTAAGAAAACCGCTTTTCTCTTGGGTTTACTGCGGGGCAGCGAACGCCTTAGGGCGCGCTGCCCCGCGTTTGCTTGGCAGCATACGCGGGGGGCAATTTCTGCTGCGGGCTGCCTTATCAAGCCGTACGGGGCGGGGCGTCCAAACCAGCAGACCTGGCGTTGCTTGCCGCAGGCGGAGGGTAAGTTTTGGGTAAAACGCTTCCCTTTTTGCCATCCCTGTGCTATAATGGGAATACCATTGAAGTGAATAGGAGGTCTTTCTTTATGGCAGATACCAAGCCCACCGTTACAGCCGCCCAGAACAAAACCCCGTTGTATATCCTTTGCATTGCACTGCTTGTTGCGGTGGTGCTGGCCGTTGTAGGCTTTACCGGCAAGACCTCCGCCACGCAGCAGGCTAACGAGCTGTCCGCCCGCGTGGAGGAATTGACCGCTACCGTAACCGATCTGGAAGCCGCCGCCATCACCGCCGCCAATGAGCTGGAAGCCAAGGATACCGAGCTATCCGCCGCCAAGAGCGATCTGGAAGCCGCAGCCGCCGCCAAAACTGAAGCGGACGGCAAGCTTAGTGACGCCGAGGCCGGCAACGCAGAGCTTGGCAAGCAGGTGGAGGCGCTTACCGCGCAGGCTGGGGAACTAACCAAGCAGGTAGAAGAACTGACCGCCGCCAAAACCGGGCTGGAGGGCCAGGTGGCGGAGCTGACCGCCGCCAAGGAAGCGCTGGAAAGCCAGTTAGCCGCCGCCGGAGCGGATTTGGAAGCCGCCGCCGCCGCCAAAACCGACCTGGAAGGCCAGCTTGCCCAGGCCGCCAAAGCGGGTGAGGAAGCCCAGGCCAAGCTGACCGCCGCAGAAGCCGAGCGCGACGCGCTTGTAGAGGCGCAGGGCAAGAGCGCCCAGGAAGTGGCTGCGGCCCTGGCCACCGCCGAAACTGCCAAGGCTGATCTGGAAACCCAGGTTGAGGAGCTTACCAAGCAGGTGGAGGAGCTGAACGCACAGGTGGAGGAGCTCAGCAAGCCCGCTCCTACCGCGAAGCCCACCCCCACTGCCTCTCCCGCGGCGACTGTTAAGCCGTAACAAAGAAAACGCGTTATCCAAATGGGAGGAAAGCCGTCGCTTTCCTCCCATTCGTCTTTTGCCGCCCCCGTTTCTCGCAGAGCTCCATTTCAGCGCAAAAAAGCCCGCCCTGCCAAGCTGTTGCTGGACTGCTATAAGGCAAGTAGACACAAAAAAGAAACCCTGTCGTAGAATTACGC